>Ga0114938_1000013_pt1 | contig 154987 bp, 128 predicted proteins | sample AshMeaBigSpring_FD_88675 | JGI IMG/M metagenome (GOLD analysis project Ga0114938, IMG submission 88675) | Groundwater microbial communities from Big Spring, Nevada to study Microbial Dark Matter (Phase II) - Ash Meadows Big Spring | ecosystem: Environmental > Aquatic > Deep subsurface >...
ATCTATTATTATAACAACTTCAGAATCAAAGAAAAACTAAAAGGACTAAGTCCGGTTATGTTCCGAACTCAGTCCAATTAAATTCTAATTATTAATCCGTCCAACTTTTTGGGGGCAGATCATTGAGCTGCTCTTTTTGATTTTTAGGCTGCCGATGTTTCGTCGGGCTTTTCGGATGTCGATCTGGTGCTGCCTTCTACGCGTCGCTTGAGGGTGCTGAAGGTGTACTCGCGCAATTTTACTTCATCTTTTCAACAATTTAACCCACATCTAATTCATAATATGATATACACTATAATTATCAAGCTATCAATTGCAAACAATCGCATCTACAAAATTTATATATATTTGTATTGTCAATAATACGTATTTATGAAAATAGCAATTCTAACTTTAGGAACTCGCGGCGATGTTCAGCCCTATGCAGTACTAGGAGCTGCATTAAGCGAAAAAGGGCACATAGTCACTTTGTCGACTGCAAAGAATTTTGAACACTTGGTGCGCTCGTTCAATCTACAGTTTGTAGCAATCGAAGCAGATTTTCAGGAACTTTTGAACTCCGACGAAGGCAAAAAGATGATGAAAGCAAATCCGTGGGCAGTAAAGCGCAATTTACACAGCTGGGTATATCCTCTTATAAGTAGTTCGCTAACTACATTTTATCAGCTAGCCACCGAAAACGATTTAGTGCTGTATCACGTTAAAACATTGGCCGATAGTTTTGCCGATCAGTTTCCGCACAAAATGATTCGCACCTCCTTACTACCCATTGTAGAGCCAACTTCGAGCTTTGCCAACCCAGCATTAAGTGGTATACCCATTCCTCGTTTTTTAAACCGAATGAGTTACCGTTTAACGCAGCTCAGCATGCGTTTACTCGCAAAACCCATCGGGCAATTCAGACAACAACACAAGCTTCCACCTTTAGGTACCATTCCTCAGGTTCGAAATATCTACGGTATTAGTCCCCATTTTTTAGCTAAGCCTACCGATTTAATGCCTAACTCGCTTTTTACAGGTTTTTGGTTTAACACCAGCACCGAAGACCTATCGCCCGACCTTTTGGACTTTATTAAAGCTGGCACTCCACCACTACTCGTTACGTTTGGCAGCATGCCTTTCAAAAGTAAGCTAAATTTAGAGCAGGCTCTAACCCTACTAACCAAGCAACTAAACATCCGCCTACTAGTAGTCAAAGGCTGGGGATTACATGCCGAATCATTTCATCATCCGAACATCAAGCTAATTGACTCGGCACCCTTCGATAAACTTTTTCCACTGACTAAAGCCATTGTTCATCATGGCGGCATCGGTACTACGGCCGAATGTTTGCGTGCTGGAAAGCCCTGTTTTGTATGTCCAGTACTTTATCCGGTTGGCGATCAACAATTTTGGGGAAATCACATTTACACACAAGGCTTAGGCCCTAAACCTATTGCACTTAGTAAACTTACAGAGAAATCATTCGTTACGAGTATTGAACAGCTGCTAAACACGCCACATTATTACACAAACGCACAAGAGTTCATGTATCAACTAAAGCTCGAAGATGGACTACAAAACGCAGTGAATGCAATTATAAATAAATATCACATTAAATGATCTACAACTATATCATTCAATTATTTATATAAAACATCATACCAACAATAAGGCAGCTAACTAATCCTATTAGTAGATAAAGAATGAATATTACGAAACACGAAACAAACCGCACACTTATTACACTCTAAAAGTATTCACACCCCATAAACTTCATTTTGTAAGCATCAAGTTTATTTTAATAATAATTCATACATATATTTTAATAAACCCTAATGTCAAGCCAAGATACTTTTTGATGTTAAAAAAAAGCCGTACTTTTGTAGTACAAAGCTGTTCAAATCAAATCATTGAACAGTTTATAAACAAACACTGACAATTAACAAACATCCAGATCCTTCGAAAGCTCAGTTTTTGCTTTATCCAAAGGCTAAAAAGTTGCTGCGTGGGATCACTTAATAGAATAATATACAGATGAAATTTACAAAAATGCACGGTACCGGCAACGACTACATTTACGTGAATGGTTTTACCGAAACAGTAGAGAATCCGGTTGAATTTGCCATTAAATACAGCGATCGCCACAAAGGTATTGGCGCTGATGGACTGGTAATGATTATGCCTTCGGAAACTTGCGATTTCAGAATGCGTATGTTTAATGCCGATGGATCGGAATCGGAAATGTGTGGCAATGCTTCGCGTTGTATTGGCAAATTTGTGTACGACAAAGGCTTAACTACCAAAACATCGGTAACCCTTGAGACGCTTGCAGGCGTTAAAGTGTTGGAACTTTTTGTGGGTGCCGACAATAAAGTGGAAAAAGTAACGGTTGATATGGGCGAACCTATTTTAAATGGTTTGAGTATCCCTACCATTTTCGACGAAGCGCAAATTGTAAACAAAGAGTTGAAATACAACGACGAATTGACCTATAACATTACCGCAGTGTCGATGGGCAATCCGCACGCCGTGATTTTCACAACCGGAATCGACAAACTTGATTTGGAAAAAATAGGTCCTGTGGTTGAAAATGCAGCCGCATTTCCTCGTCGTACGAACACCGAATTTATCGAACTAGTAGATCGTTCGCACGTGAAGATGCGTGTTTGGGAACGTGGCTCGGGCGAAACCATGGCTTGTGGTACTGGTGCGTGTGCTGCGGTGGTTGCTGGCGTTCTTAACAATCATAACGACCGCAAAACAACTGTCGAGCTTATTGGTGGCGAGCTTTCTATCGAATGGCGTGCCGAAGATAACCACGTTTACTTAACCGGTGGCGCTACTACCGTTTTCGAAGGCGAAATCTAAAATGACGAACAACTTTATATTACAATAAAACTAACTACTCTTATTCCCCTTTAGGGGTAAGGGGCCAATAAATAATTATGGCACAAATTAACGACAACTTTATTAAAATACCGGCAACATATTTGTTCTCGGAGATTGCAAAACGCGTAGCTCAACACAAAGAAGCCAATCCGGATGCTCCTGTTATCCGCATGGGAATTGGTGATGTTAGTCTTCCTTTACCCGATGCATCGGTTGATGCCATGGTGAAAGCAGCCGAAGAACAACGTCATGCAGCAACTTTCCGTGGTTACGGACCTGAGCAAGGATATGACTTTTTGCGCAACGCTATTGTTGCAAATGATTTTGCAGCGCACGGCTTAACGATTGAAGCTGATGAGATTTTTGTAAGCGATGGCGCTAAAAGCGACACGGGTAACATTGGTGATATTTTCAGTGTGGACAACCGCATTGCTATTACCGACCCTAGCTACCCTGTGTACGTAGATACCAACGCTATGGCTGGCCGCGCTGGCGAACCTAACGAGCAAAATGTATGGAGCAACTTGGTGTATTTACCTTGTAATGCCGAAAATAACTTTGTTCCACAGTTGTCAACCGAAAAAGTGGACATTATTTACCTTTGCTACCCAAACAACCCAACAGGTACAACGCTTACGCACGAGCAACTGAAAGTGTGGGTGGATTATGCAAAAGAAAACAAAGCCATCATCTTGTTTGATGCGGCTTACGAGGCTTTCATTACCGAAGATAACGTACCACATAGCATTTACGAAATAGAAGGCGCTACCGAAGTGGCGTTAGAATTCCGCAGTTTCTCGAAAACAGCAGGATTTACAGGTACTCGTTGTGGTTATACAGTAGTTCCAAAAGCAGTTATGGCTTACTCGGAAAATGGCGAAGCCGTTTCGGTAAATAAACTATGGAACCGTCGTCATTGCACCAAATTCAATGGTACATCCTACGTGGTTCAACGTGCTGCCGAAGCCACTTACAGCCCCGAAGGCAAAAAACAAGTAAAAGCATTGATCGATTTTTACACCGAAAATGCACGCATCATTCGCGAAGGATTACAAAAAGCAGGTTACACCATCTTTGGTGGCGTTAACGCACCTTACGTTTGGGCTAAAGCACCCGAAGGAATGACTAGCTGGGAGTATTTCGATTATTTATTGAAAGAAAAAAACATTGTTACTACCCCTGGAGCAGGTTTCGGACTAAGCGGCGAAGGCTATGTACGTTTCTCGGCTTTTGGTAGCCGCGAAGCAACGGTAGAAGCAATGAAACGTTTGGAAAAATAATTGGAAGAAAATATTTTCCAATTTAAAAAATAAAAAAACGCATCAAAACAGTTTTATAGCTGTATTTGATGCGTTTTTTGATACAATTTATCAGTTCAACAACGAACTTTCACTATCACCTTTTTAATTCTACCCTCAACTATACCTGGCTGATGCCCATCTTCGGGAAAGAAAACCGCAAATTCGAATGGTTTTACATGAAGCATTACCGTTGCTTTATCGGCATAAAATGTAAGGTCTTTCACTTCGTCGTAAGCTTGTGTGACGGTTTCCATGTCAGCAGCAACCTTCCAGCCCATTCTCTCTGTAGTACTCACAGGCACTTGTATGTCGATAAAGTTGTTGTGCGTTTCCATGCGTGCCACATCTTCGGTTTTCCCATCCACTTCCACCACATTCACTACTAAATCGGTACCATCGAGTTCAATTTTACCTAAAGGCAACTGTACTAAATCAGTGGAGTTTAAAAAGTCGAATGCTTTTTTAAAACGCGGATGCACATAGGCATAACGTTCAGCATTAATCAGTTTGTCTAAAATCATATCTTTTTCTATTAATAATTACATTACTTCATCTACTGTATAATTCAAAAAACGATTCAACGGATAAGCCGCTTTACATATATCGGCTACTTTATCCAAAAAATCAGGCGCTTTCAGCACCTCATCCGTAAGCTTACTTTCCACTAAATAATGCTTCAATTTCAACAATTCCGCTTCCTCAAAATCTTTTGGAAAACCAGCAGGAACTTTTTTTAGCTTCCCCTCTTCAAAGAAGCTTGAAAAATTCGTACGAAACGAATCCGCCTGTCTAATTTCGTTCAATTCGTCGATATTATCGTACACGCTTTGGCGCAATGCTTTGAGCAATGGCGGCTCAGGACACCACACGCCTGCACCAAGAAAACTTCCCGCAGGGTCGAGATGCAAGTAATACCCTCCGCGCTGACTTTTTCGTCCACCAGCAGAAGCTATAAACACACCAAAATGCGTTTTGTAGGGCGTTTTATCGTGCGAAAAACGCGTATCGCGATAAATACGGAAAATACATTCCGACGCTTGCACGTTTTTAATATCTTCGTCGAATTCAGCAATTTTCAGAATAAGTGCGGTACTAATCTTTTCAAATTCTTTCTTTACAGTTTCGTACCAAGCTTTATTCTCGGCAAACCACTCGCGATTATTATTTTCGGACAATGCCGAAATAAAGTTTATAATTTCAGTTACTTGCATAAGCTACCTCATTTAGTTTGAAAAATGAATTGCAAATATAGAGTAAAAACAAGAAATAACCACCTGTGTGAGCTATTTTTAAATGCCGCTACCATATTTGGCAAATTTTCATTACTTTTGTAAATCTTAATAAGCATAATACAGTTGAAGACATTCAGGTTTTCAAACTTTTAAATATCAACTCATTATACATCAGTAATGAAAAACAAAATTAAAGATCTTGTTCAGGAAATAGAGCAACTTGTTGCTTCGAATCACGACGAAATTGAAGCGTTACGTATTAAATACTTAAGTAAAAAAGGCTTAGTATCCGAACTTTTCAACGATTTCAGAAATGTTGCCAACGAAGAAAAACGCGAAGTAGGACAACTACTTAACGACTTAAAAAACAAAGCTCAAGATAAAATCAATGAGATTAAAGAGTCGTTTGCATCACAAGCTTCTGACGCACCTAAAATGGATCTCACTCGTTCGGCCGACCCTATCAAAGTAGGTACACGTCACCCGCTTTCGCTAACTAAAAACGAGATTATCGATATCTTTTCGCGCATTGGCTTTACCATTGCCGAAGGTCCCGAAATTGAAGACGACTGGCACGTTTTTGGTGCACTTAACTTTCCACCAGAACACCCAGCCCGCGACATGCAGGATACTTTCTTTATCGAACAAAATCCTGATGTATTACTTCGCACACACACTTCGTCGGTACAATCGCGTGTAATGGCCAATCAAAAGCCACCTATCCGCATGCTGTTCCCTGGTCGCGTGTACCGCAACGAAGCCATCTCGTATCGTGCACATTGCTTCTTCCATCAGGTTGAAGGACTATATATCGACAAAAACGTATCGTTTGCCGACCTCAAACAAGCTTTGATGTACTTCGCTAAAGAAATGTTTGGCGAACACACACAAATACGATTACGCCCTTCGTACTTCCCATTTACGGAGCCAAGTGCCGAAATGGATATCTCGTGTAACATTTGCGGCGGCAAAGGCTGTCCGTTTTGCAAACACACAGGCTGGGTAGAGATTTTAGGTTGCGGCATGGTTGACCCTAATGTGCTTGAAAACTGCGGCATCGACTCCAAAGTTTATTCGGGCTATGCCTTTGGTATGGGTGTTGAACGTATTACCAACTTAAAATATCAGGTAAAAGACTTACGTATGTTCTCCGAAAACGACGTACGATTCCTCGATCAATTTAAATCCGCATATTAATTAGTGGTAAGCGGTAGCAATAAGCAGTAAGCAGTAAGCGGCAACTTAGATCTTACAAGCTAATTAGTTAAGAGTTTTTAGATGTGAATTTATTGATATGGATTCTCCAGAGATAAAGAGGTATTTTATTTTTCTATCATACAATGGTGCTGCGTATCACGGTTGGCAAATTCAACCTAATGGGATATCGGTTCAGGAAGTGCTTGCAAAGGCACTTTCTACCGTTTTACGTACCGACACCGAAGTAATAGGAGCTGGTCGTACCGACAGTGGAGTACACGCGCGGCTGATGGTTGCACACTTCGACACTGATGTGGAGCTTGGCTCACTCGACCGATTTAGTGGTAAGCTAAACAGCATTTTACCAAACGACATTGCCATTTACAACATTAAAAGTGTACAAGCCGATGCGCATGCGCGTTTTGATGCCACATCACGTCGCTACGAATATCACATTGTCACTGAAAAATCGGTATTTAGAAACGGCTTAGCTGCTCGTTTTGCCGACCGTCTTGACATTGACGCCATGAACATTGCCGCTAAATTGCTTTTCAACTACATCGACTTTACGAGTTTTAGCAAACTGCATACCGATGCTAAAACGAATAACTGCGTGATTAAACAAGCATTCTGGCAACAACAAGGCGATGTGCTTGTGTTCACCATCGAAGCCGATCGGTTTTTACGCAACATGGTACGCGCCATTGTAGGCACCCTACTCGATGTTGGCCGAGGCAAAATTAGTCTCGATCAATTCAAGCAAATTATCGAAGCCAAAAACCGCTGCAAAGCCGGAACCTCCGTTCCCGCTTGCGGATTGTACCTGGTAGATGTTCAATATCCCGAAACAGTGTTTTTAGATTGATATTTTAAACTTCAAAATTTTCAACTATGTAAATCCTAAAACCTTCAAATTCTCAAATCTTCAAACAATTCAAACAATTCAAACCATGTGGGTACTATTTGCATTTATTTCAGCTTTACTTTTGGGTGTTTACGATGTATGTAAAAAAACATCACTTCATAATAATGCCGTCATTCCAGTACTACAGGTATCTATACTCTTTTCGACGCTTATACTAATGCCATTTTTGCTTTTATCGTGGTTTTACCCGGGCTTTGAGCAAACCATATTTTACGTACCACCAGTTGATTTTGAAACACACTTAATGCTTATTCTAAAAGCGGTAATTGTGCTCACATCGTGGCTATTTGCTTACTTTGCCATTAAACATTTACCCATTACACTAGCATCGCCCATTAAAGCTACACAGCCAATGTGGGTAGTTCTAGGAGGCGTTTTGATTTTCGGCGAACAACTAAGCCTTTTTCAATCGCTAGGTGTAGGTGTTACCCTTATTTCGTTTTTCTTATTTTCATTTGCAGGCAAAAAAGATGGCTTCAGCATTACCAACAACAAATGGATACTATTTATTATACTAGCCACCTTTACAGGTGCCATTAGCGGATTATACGATAAGTTTTTGTTGCGCCATACCAATCACATGTCGGTATTGGTTTACTACACCTTTTACCAGGCCATTATCATGGCATTCATCACTTATTTTTTGTGGTACCCAACGCGCAAAAACACAACACCCTTTCAGTTTCGCTGGAGCATTCCACTTATAGCGCTGTTTTTAATGTCGGCCGACTTCACCTATTTCTATGCCTTGTCGTTCGAAGACTCACTAATTTCAATCGTAGGAACCATTCGACGCTCAGGTGTAATTGTACCATTTATGTATGGCGCATTTGTACTACATGATAAGAACTTAAAAATGAAAGTAATTGATTTAATAGGTGTTATCATTGGTATGATTTTACTATACTTAGGAACAAAATAGCAGAAAAACACAAACTCAAAAAGCTACACATCAACACATTAAACACCAAAAACACACTTTAAAACAACAATTACAAAATTTAGGGCTAAATAATTTGAATATTAGCGGAAAAGTTTGTATTTTTGCAAGCCGAAAATTAAACAAGGAATAATAATATAAAATTAAGATATGAAAAGCGGAATTCACCCAGAAAGCTATCGTACAGTCGTATTTAAAGACATGTCGAATGGCGACACATTCTTCTCACGCTCAACCGTAAACACAAAAGAAACTATTGAAATTGACGGTGTAGATTACCCAGTTGTTAAGTTAGATATCTCTAGCTCATCGCACCCATTCTACACAGGTAAATCTAAATTGGTTGACACTGCAGGACGTGTTGATAAATTTATGACTCGTTATGCTAAACGTGGCGAAGCTAAAAAATAACTAGCTCCAACATACGTTAAGTATCACAATAAAGGCTGTCACATTCATTTGCGACAGCCTTTATTGTATGCATACATTAGAACTAATAGCTATTGTCAATCTAAACTCTCACAATAATAATCCATAGCGTTTAAAACATATTTAAATAACACACGATACTTCAAAAGCATAAAACGAATTAAGGCTATCAGAATATGGTACTTATAAAAAAACTGACTCCCAGAAATGAGAGTCAGTTTCAATATAAAGAATGATATTCTTTTATTACAATTTCACAGGTACATAACCTACGTTGTGAACAATTTTTTGTCCTTCAGCAGACATGATAAAATTGATGAACGGTGAGTTAAGCGCCTCTTTCTTTTTGTCGTAGTAGAAAAACAATGGACGAATAACTGGATACGTTTTATCTAAAGCAGTTTGCTCGTTTGGTGTAATGTATTTTTTACCATCGAAAGAAACTTGTAAAGCTTTAACACGTGGCTCAACATAAGCTAATCCAATATAACCAATAGCACCTTTTGTTTGACTAATTGATTGTACAATAGCACCCGTTGCAGGCATACTCAATACTGATTTTACGTAGTTTTTGTTTTTAAGAATCACTTCCTTGAAAAACTCATACGTACCAGAGCTAGTTTCACGTGAGTAAGGAACTATTTTCAAATCGGCACCACCAACTTGTTTCCAATTAGTTATTTTACCTGTAAAAATATCCTCAATTTGCTGACGAGTTAGTTTTGAAACCCCATTGGATGGGTGGACAACAACAGCCAATGCATCATAAGCGATAATTTTTTCTACAATTGACTTACCAGCTTCTTGACATTTTACTTTTTCATCAAATTTCATTTTACGTGACGACATAGCGATATCAGTTGTACCATCAAGCAATGCAGCTATACCAACACCACTACCACCACCAGTTACAGTAACTGATTTTCCTGCTTTTTTACCGTAAGCCTCAGCTTCTTTTTGTGCCAATGGCAATACAGTATCACTACCTTTAATTTTTTGTGCAACCGCTGGCAAAGCCAACATACAAATCATTGCAATCGATAAAATTTGCTTTTTCATTTTCTTTTATTTGTTTTTTATTTTTACTCGTAACTTGTATCTCGTAACTTGTAACTATTATTAAAATTTATATTGAACACGTACTGTTACTAAATTGTCTTTTGCGTCAGTAAAATAACCTTTCACTTTCGTCGATTCGTTTTTTACCATATCATAATAAGCCATCAAACGAACATTGTTATTCATACGATACATATATCCCAATCCTAAAGTAGAATACGCCATATCTGCTTTACCAGATTTTTTACCAACACCAATTTGACTGCCAGTAATATCAGTATTTGGATCATACCAATCATATTTTACTGTTAAACTATGTTTTGTATCAGCAATATCTTGAATAAAATGAATATAACCACCCGATACTTTACGAATATACGTATCAGTTCCACCTTTCACAAATGAAGTTGAATTTAAATTATCAACACCTCCAATATTTCCCGATTTTGGGCTACCAGCACTTACTGCATTGCCTGGTTGATTTCCGAACAAATACTCTCCACGAATAGTGGTTAAACCAATCAATGAGTTCATGCTAAATTGACCATCAAATCCCCAATATTCTCTTTTAGCAAAACCATCCTTATTAATATTTGAAACACTATCAACACTGAATGCGCCATTATTTACAGAATAAATATATTTGTTTGTTTGTGCAACAAAACCAGAGTACAATGATGCACCTAATCCAATTTTAATATTTGGGGTAATTGATTTTGAGTATGAAAGATGACCAATAAAATCCTTTTTACTGTCATTGTCTTGATATATTCCATTTCCAGCAAACAATCCAGCTTCCAACTTTAATACATTCCATGGTGATGTTTTAGGCGCTTGAATTACTAACATTGCTCCTAAATCTCGTTCATCTGGAAACAAGGTTTGGAAAATGCGGCTACGCTCTGGAGACTCACGACGCGAAGATGAATAAGAAATTTCGTAACCAAATGGACGATCAAACACACCACCTTTAACAGACACATAACCAATCCAAGGATCAATTACATTTAAATACACATCTTTGATTCCAACTCCTTTTTCGGTAATATCAAGTTGTAAAACACCTTGAAATCCTGATTCGTCATAAGCAAATTTCACTCTACCACGACGTACACCCAAACGGTTCATATCTGTTTTTTCACCTCCAGGTTTTTTAGCTCCAACTTTCATATCCATAGATGCATTACCTAATGAATCTAATTGAGCTGATTGCCATTGAGCTTGAATATACCCACTAATTTTCAATTTCTTAGAATTCGCAACAGCATCTTCAAGAATTGAAACACGTTGATCAACTAAGTACAACGAATCGGTATTTTCGACCAATTGTGCATACGTCGACAGAGAAACAAAGGCGCATAGCACCCCTACTTTAAATGATTTAAACTTCATATGTTTTTCGATGTTTTTAAATTTCGAAACAAAAGTATATAACATATATTACATTAACTTGTCACTTTAGTTACATTTATGTTACAACAAAAATTCAGACTCAAAAATCACGAAATCATACAATATATTATTAAAGTAAGTTTTATATATACATCTTAAACATTAAGTAATATCTTTGTAACATTTATGTAATCCAATAGTAATAAGTAATACTTTTCTTTGCAGTGCAAAACAACTAAAAAGCAAGATAAGTGAAAAGATTTTTTGAGAAACTAGCAGAAGGTGTACTTTTAATAAGCGGAAGCATTACAAGTATTACCATTTTACTAATTATTCTGTTCCTATTCAAAGAGGCATCGGGTTTATTCCGAACTCCAGTAGTAGAAGAAGGATATGTGTTGGCGCTGAACAAAGACAATAGCGTAGACCACTTAAATGCATACGAAATCAAACAAATTTTCGATAGCGAAATTACAAACTGGAATGAAGTAGGCGGAGCAGATATGCCCATAGAAGTTGTACGCCTAAGCGACTTAACGAACTATTACAGCGAAGAAGAACTTGGAGCTGAGTTTGAACACATTCCAGCCAAAGCAAGTGAGTTAACTGCGAAAACTCCTGGGATTGTACTCTTTTTACCGAAACAATATGTAGCCGAAAAATTTGACGGAACACTACTCGACCACGAAACCATTCGACCAGGCGACTTTTTTGGCGGACAAGAATGGTATCCTACCTCTACCCCATCGGCTCAATTTGGTTTAATGCCATTATTACTTGGCACATTCTGGGTCAGTTTAGGCGCAATACTTTTAGCGTTGCCCTTTGGTATAGCCGTAGCCGTTTACCTAGCCGAAATAGCCAATATACGCGTACGAAACATATTAAAACCGCTCATTGAATTACTAGCAGGTATTCCTTCGGTTGTTTATGGATTTTTTGGATTAGTTGTTATCGTACCAATGCTACAAGAAACATTTAGTTTACCAGTAGGCGAGACAGCTCTTGCAGGTAGTATTATATTAGGTATAATGGCCCTTCCAACCATCATTACAGTGGCCGAAGATGCAATGCGTACAGTACCGCGCGCCATGAAAGAAGCAAGTTTAGCTTTAGGTGCTACACATTGGCAAACCATCTACAAAGTAATTATCCCTTATGCTAAATCAGGTATTATGTCGGCAGCAGTTTTAGGTATTGGCCGTGCGATAGGCGAAACAATGGCCGTACTGATGGTTACTGGTAACGCAGCTGTAATACCTCACACATTACTCGAGCCAGTACGTACAATTCCAGCAACCATTGTAGCTGAACTTGGCGAAGCACCCGTAGGAAGTGGACACTATCAAGCATTATTTGCGCTAGGTGCTATCCTATTTTTAATTACCATGATTATTAGTATTAGTGTTGAAATAATATCGAAAAAGAAATATGCAAAGTAAACGTATATCACAAGCAATAGCTTTTACGCTATTTAAATTGATGAGTTATAGTGTGGTGGTCATTTTAATTCTAATTTTAGGATTTATCATTTCCAAAGGATTTGGAGTAATTAGTTGGGAGTTTTTGACTGCTAAACCAGAAAATGGAATGACCGAAGGTGGTATTATGCCTGCAATTGTTGGTACTTTTTACCTTATTTTAGGCAGTAGTTTATTCAGCTTCCCTATCGGTATCATGTCGGGTATTTATATGAACGAATATGCGGCAAACAACAAGATATCGTCGTTTATTCGAATAATGACCAATAATTTAAGTGGTGTACCATCGGTTGTTTTTGGACTTTTCGGTATGGCTTTATTTGTAAATACAATGGGTTTTGGAGATTCAATTTTAGCTGGGTCGTTGACATTAGGCTTACTATCCTTACCTTTGGTTATTCGTACCACAGAAGAGTCGTTGAAATCTATAGACAACACCTTTCGCGAAGCTAGCTTGGCGCTTGGAGCTACCAAACTACAAACCATTCAAAAGGTAGTTATGCCTATGGCATTTCCAAATATAATTACGGGACTTATCCTTTCAATCGGACGTGTATCGGGCGAAACAGCACCTATTCTATTTACAGTAGCAGCCTATTTCTTACCGCAGCTACCCGATAGTATTTTTGATCAAGTAATGGCGCTTCCATATCACTTGTACGTAATTTCGACAAGTGGAACCGACATTGTTGCATCACGTGGCATGGCTTATGGTACAGCCTTTGTATTGATCACCATTATATTAATTGTGAATATACTAGCCAGCGTATTGCGAAGCTATTTTGCCAAAAAAGTAAAAATGAATTAATAAACTGACGACAGACAACTGACGACAGACAACTGACAATAGAGAAAAAAAAATATGCTAACAATTGAAGCAAAAAACGTTGATTTTTATTATGGCGATTTTCAAGCCCTTAAAAATATCAATATCGAAGTAGAAAAAAATAATGTAGTTGCACTTATTGGACCATCAGGTTGCGGTAAATCTACTTTTCTGCGTTTACTTAATCGTATGAACGATTTGATAGACGGTACCAAACTAATTGGCTCAGTAAAAGTGGAAGGAAAAGACATCTACGCTCCAGGTGTACATGTTGACGAATTGCGAAAAGAAGTAGGTATGGTATTTCAAAAGCCAAACCCATTTCCAAAATCGATATTCGAAAACGTGGCTTATGGATTGCGTGTAAATGGTATACGCGACAAAAACTTTATCGAAGAGCGTGTAGTTGAATCCATTAAATCGGCTGCACTTTGGGACGAAGTAAAGGATAAGCTTAACAAATCGGCATTTGCACTTTCGGGTGGTCAGCAACAACGTTTGTGTATAGCTCGTACATTAGCCATCTCACCTAAAGTTGTATTAATGGACGAACCAGCCTCGGCACTCGATCCTATTTCGACAGCCAAAATAGAGGAGCTTATTCACGAGTTGAAAAAAGACTATACTATCATGATTGTAACCCACAACATGCAACAAGCATCACGTGTGAGCGACAAAACAGCTTATTTCTATTTGGGCGAACTCGTGGAGTTTGATACAACAACCAAAATTTTCACTAACCCAACCGAAATATCAACACAAAATTATATTACGGGTAGATTTGGTTGAAAATTGCCACTTAAAGGCAAAAAAACAGAGTAGATATTAGACTTTACAATAAAATACTAACTTCAATAAGCTTCTTAAAGGAAGCATGAGGGCAAATATTATGAGACATTTAGAACAAGAAATAAATTCGTTGCGCCATGACATTCTTGAAATGTGGCGACTAACAGTTTCTCAGGTATACAATTCGGGCGAGGCCATTCTGTCGTTCAATAAAGAGCAAGCAATGCAAGTATCTATGCGCGAACGTAAAGTGGATGCATACGAACTAAAAATTGACAATGAATGTGAAAACATTATTGCGCTTTACCAACCCGTTGCTATCGACCTACGCTTTGTGTTAGCTGTGTTTAAAATAAACTCCAATTTGGAGCGTATTGCCGACTTTGCTTATGGGATATCGCGTACACTTATAGCTAACCCATCATTAATAGTTGATGCTACACTAATTACAGACAGTAAACTGAACGACATGATTAAGCAAGTAAATAAAATGCTTGCTTTAGGACTTGAAGCTTTTGAGAATGAAAAGCCACAAGCTGCTGCAGCCATTTTCAGCGAAGATTATATGGTAGACGAAATAAATAAAAGTGCCGCACATATTATTGCTGACTATATTAAAAAGAATCCGGATCGTACATATGAGTGCTTGGAAATAATGAATATTTTCAGAAAACTAGAACGTATAGGCGACCACTGTAGCAACATTGCAGAAGAAATTTTCTTTTACACCGATGCCAAAGTACTAAAACACAGCAAAAAAGACGTTTAATAAAACATTCTCTTTTGAGTGTCTGTTATATATGCGGAATATCTCACTTGCAATAAGTCAATTACTGCTTGTGATATATTCCGCATTATTTATAAAAAAACACAGATATGAAAAAAATCACTTTAACACTACTCGTTACCCTTGTTTTATTAGTTATCTATATACTTGTGTACAATTGGGTCTACAGTTACTCAAAGGATAATGATCAACTGAAAATTTTAACAAGTTCAAACAGCCCAGCAAATTGGTATATTTCGGAAAAAAACTATGTTTCCGACATGAAAAACCAGGTTTTGAAACTTACCGACAGCCTTGAACATCAAGGAAACTACAAAAACAACAATCGCACAATTTCGTACAACTGCTACCTGCAGGACAGTGCTCGTGCGAACATTGTAGTTTCGCATGGATACACCGAACGTAAAGAGAAATACAAAGAACTAGCGTATTATTTTTTAAAAATGGGGTACCAAGTTTTTATAATTGACCATTTTAGTCATGGTATGTCGAGCCGTTTTACAACCGACAGTTCGATGATATATGTGGATAATTACGATGTGTTTACGAATGACTTATCGGAATTCATTAAAAACGTAGTAAAACCACAAGATAAAGGACTAAAAACAATTATATACGCACACTCGATGGGAGGTGGCATTGCAGCACGAACATTGGAAGAAAACCCTGAAATTGCTGATGCCATTGTGTTGAATGCACCCATGATGAAACTCATTCAACTACCTCCAGATGCAATAAAAGATGTAATAGCGAATGTAATGATAGGTATAGGCAAAGGTGCAGACTACACACTTGGTCATCGTGCTTTCGATTCAACAAAGGATAAAGATTACAACCCAACAAACCCTGCAACTTTGTGTAACGCACGTGGAGCTTATTGGCACAAAGAGTTTCAAAAACTCTCGCAGCAACCCTCGAATGGTGCATCATGGAAAGCAATATCCGTATTTTTAAAACTCGGACATGATGTAGTAAGGAAAGAGAATGTCGAAAAAATTAAGGTCCCAATTTTACTATTTCAGGCCGAAAAAGATGGTTATGTAGCGCCTGAGGGACATTATGAATTTGCAAAACATGCAAAAGATATTGAATTCTATTTTGTAAAAGGAGCTGCTCACGAAATCTATTTCGAATCGGACAGTATTATTAAACCATATTATTCAAAAATAAATTCGTTTATTGAAGGTGTTATAAAACGCTAGTAGAAAATGCATTAAAACACTTGAAAAATAACAGCACCATACAAGGCAAAACGAAGGTATCGAAACAATGCCCATAGCAAGTAATGTTTAAAATCGTACTTGATAAGTCCGCACGCTAAACTGACAACTGAGTGTGGTATGGGCAACATGGCTCCAATAAATACGAATAGCCCACCCCATTTTTTTAGTTTCGAAATATGGTCAGCAATCTTATTCTCGATATGATTCTTTACAGCTGGGATTAAGAACAGCCTATTACCAAAATAATAAGCAAGTACCCCACCTAAATACGACATAGTAGCCAGCAAAAACAAAAAGAACCAAGGCATGGATGATTTTGAACTCCATGCAATAAATATTTCGGGCGGGACTAAACCCAGTATCGTTTCGGAAATAAGAAAAACAGCAAAAACAATGGGTGGTTTATAGGTTGCAACTAATGTTGTTAATAGAGCGTCGAAATCGAAAAAGAAATAATCGAGTGCAATAAATATACCCACAAATACTACAATAACAATCCCTGCTTTAATTGCTGTATCTTTTAAAAACGGATAAAACTTTGAAATTTTATAGTACCGATGCACTAAAGCATTGTGATTAGCTCTTCTACGAGTAGGTTTTGTTTGAGTCGGCATCATAACTATATTTTTATTTTGATTATACAAAATCGAAACAGTAAGCACATGGCTATAGTTCGCATATTGCATAATTATTAGTTGATATTAACATCTCAAAAAAGGTTGGCTACGTAAGTGCGTAACCAACCTTTTTATATTATTTAGATAACAGCAAATTAAATGCCATCCTCTACATTCCACACAAAGGCACGCAAACCCATCAATGTGGAAGTTTCATCAAGCTTTTTTAATTCGGCTAAAAGACTTTTCACTTTCTCGTCGGGAATAACTGTTAGTATGGACGAGTTGAGCGATGGCCATGCATGTGTACCAAAATGCGGTTCGCCACTCACACTACCTCTCCCTTGCACTTGCTCCCAAGCTGTAAAACCTTTGATATGTGCATAATTGAAAATAGCTAAAATCTGATCGTGATATGCCTGATCGTAGGCTATAAAAACTGCTTTCATCTGTATAATTTTATTTTTTATTTAAAAAGGCATGGCGCATTTTACGGCGTTGACGTTTAACACCACTTGCGGCAAACATTGCATAAATTGCTGGGACAACAACCAAGGTTAACACCGTAGAAACAGACAAACCACCAATTACTGTAACAGCCATCGATTTCCACATTTCGGCACCCTGTGCATTACTCAATGCCATAGGCACCATACCCAAAATAGTTGTCAAGGTAGTCATTAACACCGGACGCAAACGAGATTTACCACCTTCGACAACCGAACGAATGATACCCATTCCACGTTCACGATTCAAGTTAATATAGTCTACAAGCACAATACCGTTTTTAACCACAATACCCACCAACATAATTAAGCCTACGAACGACATCATGTTGAGTGTACTTCCCGATATAGCCAATGCAATAACTACTCCCGAAATACCAAAAGGCACCGACATCATGATAATAAACGGATATGTTAGAGATTCGAACTGCGAAGCCATTACAATAAACACCAACAATACAATAATCAATAAAAGGATTGATAAATCGCCAAACGATTCTTGTTGATCTTTATAGGTACCACCTACTTCCAGACTAATATCACCAGGTATATTTAACTTATCGATAACCTTATCTATTTCGTTGAAAGCCACATCGATAGTTGTGCCTGAGACTGTTGAAGCAACAGTTACAACACGCTGACGGTTTTTACGCTCAATAGTTGGAGGTGTAAACTGCTCAACCACTTTACCTAAATCTTTCAACCGAACACCCTGTCCTTGAGCATTGTAAATCAAAATATTTTCAATCGATTCAATTGATTGTCGGTACTCTGGACCATATACCACACGAATGCTGTATTCCTCACCATCTTCGCGGAAAAGTGAAGCCGTAAGCCCATTCATACGGTTACGTAAATAGTTGGAGGCTGTTGACATGTTTAAGCCATTGAGCGCTAATTTTTCACGGTCGAACACCACATTGTATTCGGGAATGTAATCGCCCCTACTGATTTGAACATTCACAAGTCCTTTAATTTTACGAATTCCATCGGCTAATTCTTTGGCCACTTTATCAGTTTGTTCAAAATCGTATCCAAAAATTTCAACATCAAGAGTTGACTGACCACCCATCATGCTCATACCACCACCCGCTATAATATTTGATTTTACAACCTCGGGGGTATTTTCAAGATCATTACGTAAACTATCACTAATACTAAACATGGAGCGACTTCGCTTATCCAAATCAACCATACGAATATTCATGGTGATAATGTTTGAAGCATTATTTTGAAGTGAACCCCACACATTTTCGCTCGAAGCTTGGCCTACATTGTAGTTTATCATATCTATTTCAGGATATTTCTTTTGCCACAACGACATTAGTTCATTAGCCGTTTGTTTGGTAATTTCCATACGGGTACCAATGGGCAGTTCAATTGTAGCTGCAATACGACTATTATCTTGTGCGGGTATAAATTCGGTACCAACAAACATCATTGGCACTAAACTCAAAAAGAAAAACGAGGTAGCATAAAGCACCATTTTCTTTCTATTACGGCTAGCCCAATTCACAAATCGACCATAAAAGCTATCTAATTTATCCAATTGTTTTTTGAATGGCAGATAAATTTTATCGAACATTGGTGTTGCTTTTGGATTTAACCGCAACAGCTGAGCGCTCATCATTGGTGTGAGCGAAAGCGCACTAACCGTTGAAACAATCATAATAATGGTAACCATCCAACCCAATTGTTGAAACATGACACCTGCCATACCTTCAACCAAAGTTAAAGGAAAAAATACGGCTATCAATGTTAATGTTGAAGCAATTACCGAAACAGCTACTTCGTTAGTACCGTGTACGGCTGCGCTTGTAGGCCGACTACCTCGTTCAATATGAGTAGTGATATTTTCGAGCACCACAATAGCATCATCAACCACCATACCAATGGCTACCGACAAAGCACTTAGCGAGATAATATTAATAGTACCACCCGAACCACTTAAATAAATAAATGCCGAAATAAGTGAAATAGGGATAGTTATAATAATAATAAGTGTAGCACGCCATCGACCTAAAAATGCCAAAACAACTAAAATAACAAAAAGAAATGCGTACAACACTGTTTCAGTCAACCCACTAATGGTTTGTTTAATACTATCCGAAGTATCAATAATCACTTCTAGCTTAACATCCGAGGGTAAACTCTTTTTAATGGCCGGTAACGCTTTGTGTACTGCTTCTGCAATATTCACTGTATTAGACCCCGATTGCTTTTGAACCACGATCGTCGCACCTTGCTTTCCATTCGTAAAACTCTCCTGAACACGTTCTTCGAGTGCATCGTTTACTGTAGCAACATCCGAAAGGTAAATGGTTTTACCACCCGAAGTACCTACAACAATTGAATTTAACTCCAACGCATCTTTAAATTCACCATTAACGCGTAATGAATACGAATCGCTACCAATATCAACAGTACCAGCAGGTGTATTTAAGTTTTCCATTCGTATGCTTTGAGCAATTCCTTCGACAGATAAACCGTAAGCCTCAATTTTTAATGGATCAACAAAAACTTGCACTTCACGTTCGGGAGCACCTGTGATGGATACCGAACCTACACCGTTGATACGTGCTAAGGGATTGGCAACCCTATTATCCAAAATTTTATACAATGCTGGTAGACTCTCTTTAGCAGTTGCCGAAATCATCACAACCGGAATCATATCGGTACTAAATTTAAAGATAATAGGCTCTTGTACACCTTCGGGTAAAAACGATTTTACCATATCCAGTTTGTCGCGCACATCATTGGTTAAAGCCTCAATATCTTGTCCGTAATCAAACTCCAAGGTAATCATCGAACGATTTTCACGCGAAACAGAGCTAATATCTTTTAGGTTCGATACCGTATTTAACGAATTTTCGAGCGGGCGTGTAATATTGGTTTCAATATCGGCAGCACTAGCCCCTTGATAGGTTGTAAGCACCATAATCGTATTAGTTTCGATATTTGGCAGCAAATCAACGGGTAATTTATTGAGTGAAAAAAGACCCAAAATAACTATCCCCACAAACACGAGGGAAGTCATTACTGGCTTTTTTACTGAACTTTCATATAAACTCATATTTTAGTATTTTGTTAGTTGATAATATACAACAATGCTTTATTATTTAACAAGCTCAACAGCAACGTCATCGCCTAATTTTGACTGACCCGAAACTACCACTTGCTCGCCAACTTGAACACCCGCAAGCAACTCATATTCAGCACCTAAACGCTGACCAAGTTCCACTTTACGAATTTGAACTTTACCATCGGTATAAATGTAAACGAAGCGCTCAGCCGAACCTGTTTGTTTAACAACTGCCTTATCGGGCACAACGATATTTTTCATTTTACCAAAATTCATCCCAACGCGTGCAAACATACCAGGGCGAATTTTGGAATTTGCGTTTGCAATTTTAACTTCCAAACCAAAAGTACGTGTACGTTCGTCGATAGTAGGATAAATCAAACTTACTTTACCATTAAAAGTCTCACCATCAAGCAAATCAATTTTCACTTCAACTGGCATACCTGTTTTTACTTTATTATAATAGGATTCTGAAATAAAAATCTTGATTTTCACAGGTGCAATTTGCATCACCGTTAAAACAGGATTTTGACCAGAATACATATCACCTTCGTCGTAGTTACGAGCCGATACAATTCCACTAATAGGACTTAACAAAAAAGTATTTTCATTTAAGTTACGGATATTTGTTTCGGCTACTTCCAATTGTAATTTCGCATTATCAAGCTCTTGTTGCGAAGCTCCTCCAACTTCAAATAATCCGAGCACACGTTTATAGATGCGACGTAAATTTTCGACCTGAACTTCGGAGTTTACATAGCTCACATTATCCATTTGCACAAGCTTTTGTCCTTTAGCTACCCGATCACCCACTTCGACCATAATTTTGCGAATACGTCCTGGCGATGATGGAGCGATGTTATTTTTTACATCGGGCTCAACTGTAGCCGTAAATTCCTTGCTTTGAGCCACTTCTCGCGAATCAACCACCGCCACTTTTACTTTGGGTTTTACTTCAACGGTAGTAGTTGATGCATCCTGTTTTTTGGAGCATGCTACGATTGCTACCGACAGAATAAATAGGACTAAAAATTTATAGTTCTTCATATCTTTGTTTAATTATTAATTGTTAAATGTATTACCTAAAAGTTTTTCGAGATCAGCTTTGGTCGATAAAAAGTCGAATACCGACTGATTATACGACAATCCAGCTTGGAGTAGAGCCAATTCGGAGTTAGATTGATCTAAAAAAGTAGCTGCACCCACTTGATACATTTTAGTAGAAATTGCCAAGGCTTTTTCGGCTTGTTCTAATCCTTTTTTGTTCGACTCTATTTTATCAATCAACTTTTTCATATTATCAACATATGTATTTGCCTGAAGTTCAATACTATTTTTAAGACTTTGTTTTTGCAACCCTATCTCTTCCATCTGAAGTTTAAGCTGTTTACCTTTATAGTATCTTGCTCCACCTTGAAAAATCGGCACATTTAAACTAATACCTGCATTGGAGTTAGGGAACCAGCGGTAATCTTTCATCTTCACATCGTCGTTGGCCATGGCCATGTATTGATAATTAATGGACGCAGCCAAGGTTGGAAACCAATTGGCACGCTGCACATCCCAGGTTCTTTTCATTTGCTCGGTCCGTATGTCCAATTGCTTAAGGTCGCTGTTATTTTCAAGTTGATTCGCTTCTACATTAAGTACATCGGCATACATATTTTTTTCGAGATCTTTTAAATTACCAATAATTATAAGTTCTGTTGTCATCTCCACACCCATCAAGGATTTAAGCTGCATCATACTTACATCGATAGCACTTTGAGCCGAAATAAGATTGGTAAGTGCTGAACGTAACTGTACATCGGCTCTCAAAAACTCAAACTCCGACACAGCACCTAATTTATATTTATCGGCAATAATTTGAGCACTTTGAGCACTATTTTTATAATTACTTTCGAAAACCTTGTATGAATCTTGCGCAAATAAAATAGCGTAATACGTTTTTGTAAGTTGATTGTACAAAGCTATTTTTGACGAACGAGCAGTTTCTGCCACTAATTGCATTTCTGACTCATTCATTCGAATAGTAGCCCACAAAGTAGGAGCAATTAATGGAAGTGATGCCGAAATACCACCTACAAAAGTGTTATCCTGACCCATTTCAAAACCATCAGGATTCGATGGCATACCAGGAATATCAAAAAAAGCACGTTGCTTTTGCAGCGCCCGTTGATACGATGCTGATCCAGATATATTGGGAAATAAACCCGCATATTTCTCCTTATTCGAGTAATCGACCCTTTTTAATTGCTTGTCGGCAATTTTAATAGTAGGGCTCGTACTTAAACCAACTTCGAGCACTTGCTTTAAATCAAGCTTCAAAGTATCCTGTGCATGAACGCTGACCACAAGCAGCGTATGTAGCAAACACACAGCAACAAAGGTTCTAAACATTTTTCTCATTATCATTCAATTATAGTTATCTAATTTATTTCACAAAACTAATTTTTTACCAGAAATTACCGTAATAAAAATCAACGAACGCCTCCAAATGACCGTTGAGCTGCCGATTTAAAGTTACTAGCAAATTACTTTCGTTCACTATTGTAATAATTCTCCTCTAAATAGCTCATCCCTTTTTCGTTGGCTATAAGATGTAAGATCAAATCGATATAAAAATCCATCATACGTTTTTTCGAAAACTTACGCTCATTTTCCTGCATCAGTTCAAAGGTATTGCGCATATGCATAGAGTGATAAAAAGTGGCCATTTCAATATCCAAATCGGCTCGATAATAACCTTCTTCAATTCCTTGTTTGAGATTCGAACCAAATCCAAGTCGGATCACTTCCATCTGACTTTTCTCATTTTTTTCAAATACCTTGGGATAATACTTCTGCACATCGAACCAAAACTGATGCGGTTCACAATCGGCATGCTTTTTAAGTTCCTTTACTATATAGATTAAAGAGTCAATCGCATTCTTATTCACTAAGTTCTTGTCAAACTTTTCAAAATTCTGTCTATTAACATCCTCAATAACAGCCGAAATCAAGTCTTCCTTATTTTTAAAATGTAAATACAACGTTTTTTTTGAGATACGAAGTTCCGAACACACATCGTCGATTGTTATGTTGCGAACCCCCGATTTGTGAAATAAACGAGATGCTGCTTGAATAATATTTTCTTTGGTAGTATCCATATTTTGTATTTCTGAAAAACGCTGCAAAAGTACACTCTTTAAACTACAACACGATCATTTAAGTTCAGATTCATTCAGTTAAATAACTTAAAAAGCGCATATACAACTATTATTCTGATGGTTACAATCACACATTTGAAAACTATTACACTTTTAAAGTTTCCTAGTTCAATAATTTCAGTAAAATATTTAAACTAATAAAACAAGATACGAACTTCAAGAAACTATTAGTTATATTTGTTGTTGTAAATATAAATTCTAAAAACTCACCCAAAACGACAACTAATAAACTACATCCATTTTAATAATTGATATAAATTATGACAACACAAAAGCAATACATCACAGATAATAAAGAGCGATTTTTTGAGGAACTATTTTCACTTATCCGTATACCAAGCGTAAGCGCTCACAAACACCGACAACCCGAACTACTTCAGTGCGCCAATCGCTGGAAGGAACTTTTGCTCGAGGCTGGAGTGCAACGTGCCGAAATATTACCAACCATTGGAAACCCGGTGGTTTATGCCGAACGCATCATTAACCCAGAACTACCTACTATTTTAGTTTATGGGCACTACGATGTAATGCCTGCTGAACCATTAAATCTGTGGGTTAGTGAACCTTTTGAACCCGAAATACGCGATGGACACATTTTTGCGCGTGGTGCCGACGACGATAAAGGACAATCGTTTATGCATGCCAAAGCATTTGAATACATGGTTAAAGAAGATAAGCTAAGTTGCAATGTAAAGTTCTTGATTGAAGGTGAAGAAGAAATAGGATCGCCTAGCCTTGAGAGCTTCTGTGCCGAAAACAAAGAATTACTAGCTTGCGATGTAATTATGGTATCGGACACCAGCATGCTTGCTGCCGACATGCCGAGTATCACCACAGGATTACGCGGCCTAGCATATTGGCAACTAGAGGTAACAGGTGCTTCACGCGATTTACACTCGGGAATATTTGGCGGTGCAGTAGCCAATCCAATCAACGAATTGTCAAAAATTCTTGCAACACTCACCGATGCTGATGGAACGATCACAATTCCCGGATTTTACGAGAAGGTGGAAGCCCTTTCGGCCGAAGAAAAAGTATTGATTGATCAAATACCTTTCGACGAAGAGGCCTATAAAAAGAACTTAGACATACAAATGGTGTTTGGCGAAAAAGGCTATACAACCATTGAACGCACTGGAGTACGTCCTACGCTCGACATTTGCGGTATATGGGGAGGATATACCGGCGAAGGGTCTAAAACCGTACTGCCATCTAAAGCTTACGCTAAACTTTCGGCGCGTCTAGTGCCTAATCAAGTGAGTCATGAAATCTCAGAATTGGTAGCTAATCACATTAGAAGTATCACGCCAGCTCATGTCAATATTGACATTCAGTTTTTACATGGAGCTGAAAGCTACGTATGCCCAATTGACTCGCCAGCTTACCGTGCTGCCGAAAAAGCTTACACTACTGTTTTTGGCATTCGCCCACTACCAGTTAGGCGAGGTGGTAGTATTGGTGTTATTCCCATATTTGAAAAAACTTTGCAAGTAAAACCCATTCTTATGGGCTTCGGTCTTGAATCGGATGCTATACATTCGCCAAACGAAAACTTTCCAGTTGAAATGTTTTTAAAAGGAATAGAGACCATCGTTGAGTTTTATCGTAATATTCAAACATCAAATTTAAACACAAACAATTAACACTACAATACGCTAGTGAGAAAAAATGTTAAGATATTTTGTCGCTTCAATTCAATTCAATACATTTATGGCACTTTAGAAATTCACAATATTATTCACTCTAATACTTATCGACATGACTAAAACGATAACATTTAACGAGCTTCGTAAAGTGAAAGATTCACTTCCAAGCGGCAGTATGACCAAAATCGCATCAGAACTTGGTCTGGAAAATGAAACAGTACGTAATTATTTTGGTGGTCACAATTTTAAAGATGGTAAAAGCATAGGTGTACATATTGAACCTGGCCCTGATGGTGGATTAGTAATGCTAGACGACACACAGATACTAGACATTGCACTTAGAATTATAGGAGACGAAAAACATTAACAATACTTTCAGCTAATTATTAAGAAAGGCAGTGATATATAACATCACTGCCTTTATTTTAACAAACAACTAAAATTAGAACAAAAAAACATGGACAAACCAGTTGAATGCCTCTACTGTGAGCGTAATGAATTACAAAAAAGTTTAATGATTGAGATATGCGATTTATCGGTATCTACCGTATTTCTATTTAAAGAACAAAGCCATCCGGGACGCTGCATAGTAGCTTACAAAGAACATGCTCAAGAACTATTTGAACTCACACAAGATAATCGAAACGCTTACATGAATGACGTATGTAAAGTGGCTAATGCCATTCAAAAAGTATATCAGCCCGCTAAAATAAATTTTGGTGCATACTCCGACAAGTTACCACATTTACACTTTCATCTGGTACCAAAATACATCGATGCATTTGAGTTTGGCGGTGTATTTGAAATGAACCCTCAAAAAACATATTTAAATGACGAAGATTATGCTAACAAAATAAACAATCTTCGAAATGCTATCAATGACGAATCAAACAACCTAAAAGACACTTAATAATTTAACATACACCTATTTAAATATATCAAAAATGCATCAAATACGTTTAAGCTTACAACGAACCATCAGGTAATAAGAACTAACATTTAAAAATATTGCATTATTTCTTGCATCAACTATTGTGTAATTAAAAAATTATTCTCATTTTTGCAGTGTAAACAAACAGATAAATTTTTCATAGTTAAGGTTTAGGTTAAAATGTGGCAAAGGGGCGCTGTGAAGCGGCCCTTTGTTTTTTTTAGTATATACGAATACTAGGTTGCAACTATACCATCACCCCAAAAAAAACACGACCAACATAAAACTAGGAATAACTAGTCACTCTTGTCGAAGCAAAAACATAATTTACTACACACACCTACTTCAACAAGTAGTAGCGCTAGATATCATACAAAGGATAATTTTTTTAATTGTTGAAATTAATTAACTTTGCAAAAACAATTATTCCGTGCTATAATGATACAATTGCCTGCTAATTTCGTAGAACGTACACAAAAAATACTTGCTGATGATTTCGATGCATTTGCAGCTGCATTGCAAACCACAGCACCTACGAGCATTAGAACCAACAACAAGACCAATCACCTACCCGATGGCGAATCAATTCCATGGTGCCCAAACGGAGTATATTTAAACGAACGACCATTGTTTACGGCCGATCCATTGTTTCACGGTGGAGCCTATTACGTTCAGGAAGCAAGTTCGATGTTTTTGTACCAAGCAGTGCAACAAACCATGGGAAGCACGAAACATGTACTCGACCTTTGCGCTGCACCAGGCGGCAAAACAACCTTGCTTACACAATTTCTACCCAACGATTGTTTGTTAGTGAGCAATGAACTCATTCGTCAGCGATCGCAAATTCTTGCTGAAAATGTAGCAAAATGGGGTAATTCGAATGTAGTAGTAACCAATAATGAACCAGCTGACTTTGGCAATTTAACCCACTTTTTTGACGCAATAGTAGTTGACGCTCCCTGTTCAGGCGAAGGAATGTTCAGAAAAGATGCTAACGCAATAAACGAATGGTCGGTTGACAATGTAAAACTATGTGTAGACAGACAGCGTAACATATTAACCGACGTTTGGGACGCACTTAAACCCAATGGTATAATGGTTTATAGCACTTGCACCTTCAACACCGAAGAGAATGAAGAAAATGTAGCATGGGCATGCAACGAGTTAGGCGCACAAATCATCAAACTAAAAATTGAGAACACCAATATAGTTGAAACTGAGGGCGGATATCGCTTCTATCCTCACAATATCAAAGGTGAAGGTTTTTTTATGGCTGTTTTGAAAAAAAACGATCAGGCATTAACAACAAAAAACCTGAAAGTTAAGCCCGACAAAAACATCAAAACAATGGATGCGAACATGTTTCCCATCAAATTAAAAGATAGTGAAAGCTATAGTTACTACGAAACGAACAACAAAGTAATTGCTTTTAAAACTAGCGAGTTAAACAAGCTGTTATATCTTCGTAAAAACTTTAATTGTCTGATAGCAGGCCTTGAATTATTTGAAGTAAAAGGTAAAGATCTTATTCCATCCGAATATTTAGCTTTATCAAAAGGCTTAGATATTGAGACTTGTACAAGTATTGATGTTGATTTATCAACAGCAATTGCCTTTTTAAAACGCGAAGCCATTAATTTGCCCGAAGTGACAAAAGGTTATTTGCTTATAACATATAAAAATTTGCCTTTAGGATGGGTTAAAAACGTGGGAAACCGCTGCAACAACCTCTACCCACAACATTGGCGAATTAGAATGAATTTGCAAGTATGAAACGAAAACGCAAAAAAAGGATGATTATTTTAAATTTCCATCTGACCAATTAAAAATTTAATTACTAACAGGTGAAACTTACATTTTTAGGAACAGGAACATCAACAGGAATACCACAAATAGGGTGTACTTGTGCGGTTTGCAAGTCGCAAATAACACAAAACAAGCGACTAAGAGCTTCTGTAATTATAGAAATTGGAACTGAAACAATATTAATTGACTGTGGACCCGACTTCAGACAACAGATTCTACAACATAATGTTTCTAATCTATCGGCAGTACTTATTACCCATGGGCATTATGATCATGTGGGAGGATTAGATGATTTAAGACCATTTGGGGACGTAAATATTTATGCCGAAAGTAACGTAAATAAGCAAATAAGACGTACTATGCCCTATTGTTTTAAAAAAAAGCTATATCCTGGAGTACCAAAAATAACGCTCAACAATATAGATGAAAAAGCGTTTAATATTGGTAACATTGAAATACAACCCATACGGGTTTTTCATGCTGATTTACCTATATTGGGTTTTCGAATTGGGAATTTGGCGTACCTTACGGATGTTAAAACAATACATCCAGAAACCTATAAACAATTAGAAAATTTAGATATACTGATTCTAAATGCATTACGAGAACAAACGCACATTTCGCACATTAACATACAAGAAGCCATTCAGATAACAACAAGAATACAGGCAAAAAAAACGTATTTTACTCATTTTAGTCATGATGCTGGCAATCATTTTGATTTACAAAATAAAATGCCCCAAAACGTGTTTATATCGTATGATAATCTTATTATAGAACTATAAATTTATGAAAAAAATTAGTTACTTAGTAATCATCTTAGCACTAGCTAGTTCGTGCACAAGCACCTTATATACAAGCATTGACGTACTTAGACCCGCCAAGGTAAGTTTCGATAAATCGGCTAAAAATTTACTTATTCTGAATAATACGGTCATACAACCTGCAAACTATGGCCATGTAAGCAACCTATTGGGCGAAAAGAAAAAAAACGTGGCGATAAACACCGACAGTCTATCCTATTTTTGCTTAAGCGTTGTGAATGAGGAGTTTCAGAAAAAAGAATTTTTTGATAACACCTACCTCAAACTGTCATCAACCAATAATGGAGGAAGTTTTTTGATAGCTCAACAGCCACCTTCCGACACCGTACGTGCACTTGCTTCAAAATTTGATGTTGATGCTATACTTTCGCTCGATAAATTGAAAGTAAATGATCAAATTATTGAATATTACAATGAAGGCAATGGATCATTTTATGCACTATTGGAAGCAAACTACGAAAGTTCATGGACTGTTTCGTACCCAAAACTCAACAAATCAACATCGTTTAGTTTTAAAGACACCATCTATTGGGATTACGAATCATTTCAGCGCAAAAAGGCCCTGGAATCCCTACCCAACCGATACAATGCGCTGATTGATGGCGCTCTTTATGTTGGACAAAACACAATGAAAAAACTGGTGCCATGGTGGGATAAAGAAGATCGTTATTTTTTTCAAACCGACAACAAAATCATGACACATGGTATGGATTCTGTATATACCAAGAACTGGAAAGCCGCTATTGAAATTTGGGAAAGTGGTTTAATTAAGTCAAAGAAAACTCTTCAGGCCAAATTACTTCACAACATGGCAATAGCCTACGAAATAAGTGGTGATATGAATAAAGCAATGGAATACTCTAAAAAATCCATCTCAGTTTTTTTAGAAAACAGCATGGTTAATTACAACAACTTTTTCATCATAAAACAATACGAACAATTGCTTAACAACCGCATTACGGAGATTAAGAAAATCAACGAACAACTTGGAGTAGAGTAAAAACGAATCTTAATTCTATTTATACATTTCAACAATACGTTCACTTAACAGCGAATAAAGCTCTTTCAGATTTGGATCAGTAAGTAACTGCAAGTGTTTCTCAATTGTCACCTGATCGTTTCGGCGCGCAGGACCTGTTTGAGCATCGTAGGGAGGAAGATGCGCAATTTTCTGGGATGTTTCGTTAATTAACGGTTTCAAAACATCAAAAGAAATTCCTTCATTTTCGAGTAATTTATTGGCAATTGTATAAAAATAATTGCTGAAATTACAGGCAAAAACTGCAGCAATATGTAATTTAATACGCTGCTCCGATGTAGCTAAATTACAAATATCGCTCACCGATAATGCCAAGATTTGTAAATCAGTAAAAACCTGATTACTACTTGCTTCCAAAAACAAGGGAACGGTTTTAAAGTCAATATATTTATCTTTCGAAAAAGTTTGTAAGGGATAAAGCACCCCAAAACATCGAAACTTACTTTCAAAAACAGCCATATCAACACTCCCTGTGGTGTGTACATGAATTCCATCGAATTGTTGCACTTGCTCAATTACTTCCAAAAGAGCACTATCGCTAACCGAATATATGTATAGATCAGCCTTTTGAAGTTCCAAAAGGTCACAGCATGGCTGAGCTCCAACTTGCGTAGCCAAAAGTTCTGCCTTTTGCAAACTACGGCTATACACTTGTACTAATTCATAACCAGCAACATACAATGCCTTTGCCAAATGGGTGGCAACATTGCCTGCCCCTATAAGCACAATACGTTTTACACTTTTATTTTTTTCCACCTTTGTTACTAAAAATAACGACAACCCCAGCAATTATAAGCAAAACAGGCCAAATAAAATCAGATACATGTTGTGTTAATCGAATAATTTCTGAAAGTCGAAACAAAACAGAAACGGCAATTAAAACAATACCAGCGGTTTTATTTTTATAAGCAATTAAAAAAACAACACCTAAAATAAGTGGGTAATTTTTAAAATTAAAAACTAATTCAGCCAAAGGTTCAGGCATTATATTTAACTGACGAACCAGAAACAAAATTCCAAACACAAGCAACGATAAACCCCACGCTAAACGACTATCCTTTTGCATAAACCTTTAAATTGAGCTAAATATATTTGTTAAAAAAGTAATTTCTAAAGTATAAATACCAAATGCGAATCGAACATAAACATTCAACCTTTGCTATATAAATTCGAAGGACAAAGTTATAAAAGATTTTTTTATAATTATTCAAAAAAAATCTTTTTCATAAAAAAGTGCTCTACATTTGCATTTACAACGTTTGCATAAATTTTTAATCATTACAAAAATGATATGCCTGTTCAAAACTTTATCTGATGAACTACTCATAATTAAAATCTTTGATTATCTTTGCGTCAACTTTAGATTAATACGAATTCTTTTTTATTTAGAAATAAATCACATATTGCTATCAAATCAAGTGATTATTCACCTAAATGCACATGCATTTAAATAAAAACGTATTAAACTGTATGACATCTCAATATACCCCCGAATATATATTTGAAACAAGCTGGGAAGTTTGCAACATGGTTGGCGGCATTTACACTGTGTTATCTACACGCGCAGCAACACTCAAAAAACAGTTTGGCGATAAACTAATTTTCATTGGACCAGATGTTTGGAAAGAAAAAGCATGCCCTTACTTTGAAGAAGATAAAAAGATGAATCCAGAATGGTGCGCATATACAGTCAAAAACTATAACCTACCCGTACGTATTGGACGCTGGAAAATACCTGGTGATCCTATTGCTGTTCTTGTTGATTTTTCGAGTTTAATGGATAAAAAAAATGAGATTTACGGTCAAGTATGGTCACATTGTGGCGTAAACTCAATTGCAGCCTATGGCGATTACGATGAATCGTCGATGTTTGGCTATGCCACAGGAATGATTATCGAAAGTTATTATAAATTTCATAAACTAAATTCGAAAACTGAAGTAGCTGCACATTTCAACGAATGGATGACCACATTTGGTGCATTTTATATTAATAAAAGCTTACCACAAATTGCCACGTTATTTACTACTCATGCTACATCAATAGGTCGATCCATAGCCGGAAATCACAAACCGCTCTACGACTATATGAACGAATACAACGGTGATCAGATGGCTGAGGAACTTAATATGGTTTCGAAACACTCTACCGAAAAAACATGTGCACACATAGTCGATTGTTTCACTACAGTGAGTAATATAACTGCTATTGAATGTGAACAATTACTAGATATTAAACCACATGTAGTTACTCCAAATGGCTTCGAAGACGACTTTGTACCAAAAGGTCGAAACTTTACAACCAAGCATAATGCTGCTCGTAAAACATTTCGTCATGTGGCCGAAACCTTACTAGGTTACAAACTAGCCGACGACGCTTTGTTTGTAGGTACTGCTGGCCGATACGAATATAAAAACAAAGGAATTGACACTTTTATTGAATCGCTAAAATACTTGTACGACTACAATGATATGACGCGTGAAGTTGTTGCCTTTATTATGGTTCCGGCTTGGAGCAATGGCCCTCGTGGAGACCTGAAGCACAGTTTAGAAAAGCCGGATGCAAAACTATACTCTTTCAATCGATCTGCTACTCACGAACTGCATGATTTCAACAACGACAATGTATTAAGTGCGCTCCGATGGTTTCATTTAAACAACATGCAAAACGAGCGTGTTAAAGTTATTTTCGTCCCATCCTATCTTGATGGTAACGATGGTATCTTCAACAAAAGCTATTACGATTTATTGATTGGCTTGGATTTAACCGTATTCCCATCGTACTATGAACCTTGGGGCTACACGCCACTCGAAAGTGTTGCATTTTCAGTACCTACAATAACAACAGATCTATCTGGCTTTGGCCAGTGGGTATCCGAATCGGAAACTGATATTGAAAGTGGAGTAGGCGTAATTCATCGTTCCGACTACAATGGATATGATGTTGCAAAAAAAATTGCCGACATGATGTATCGCTTTGCAAAAGCTACTACTAAAGAAACAACCGAAATACGCACAAAAGCAGCTGCAATATCACAAAAAGCACTTTGGGAAAACTTTATCAGTTTTTACTACCAGTCGTATGATATTGCAATTAAAAACAAAAACACAAGGGTTAGTAAAAAATAAAACATTATTGACCAATAGATATTACACAAGAAATTAGTATTCAGAATAAAACACTATTTTTATGAAGATCAAAGTAAACAATGTAAACGAGCCAAATTGGAAGGTAATTAACGTAAAATCGAACTTACCCGAAAATTTAAAGAAATTAGAAGAGATTGCTCAAAACATTTGGTGGGTTTGGAATAGCGATGCTAAAAGTATGTTCCGCACCATTTGCAAAGAATCATGGGCTAAAGCACACTCAAACCCAGTATCTTTACTTAATATTTTAAGTTACGAAAAGCTCATTTCACTTGGAAACGACGAAGTATTTATTGCCAAACTAAATGCAATTTACGATAAATTCCAAGCCTACATGGCCACTCCTTATCGTATTGATCGTCCATCTGTTGCCTATTTCAGTATGGAATATGGCTTGACCGAGGTTCTTAAAATTTATTCGGGTGGTTTAGGTGTACTTGCAGGAGATTATTTAAAAGAAGCAAGTGACTGCGCAGTAGACTTAACTGCGGTAGGATTTTTGTATCGCTATGGTTACTTCACGCAAACGCTTTCAATGGAAGGTCAACAAATTCCATTGTACGAAGCTCAGAATTTCAACAACTTACCTATTAAGCAAGTAAAAGATGAAAATGACAACCCTGTTGTTGTAGAAGTTCCTTACCCTGATCGCATTGTATACGCTTACATTTGGAAAGTATCTGTAGGACGTATTGCACTATATTTGCTTGATACCGATAATGATATGAACAGTGAATACGATCGCTCAATAACTCACCAACTTTATGGTGGCGACTGGGAAAACCGTATGAAACAAGAAATCATGCTTGGTATTGGCGGTATTTTAGCGCTAAAAAAACTGGGTATCGAAAAACAAGTTTATCACTGCAATGAAGGACATGCTGCGCTCATAAACATTCAACGTTTGGCTGACTTAATTGCCGACAAAGGTTTAACACATGCGCAAGCTATTGAAGTAGTACGTTCAAGTTCATTATACACAGTTCACACACCTGTACCTGCAGGTCACGATAGCTTTACCGAAGATCTTTTTGGTAAATACATGCACGAATATCCTGCTAAACTACAAATATCATGGGATGAATTGATGGATATGGGACGTGAGCACCAAGGTAATCGCGACGAGAAATTCAGCATGAGTGCCTTTGCTTGCAACACTTGCCAAGAGGTAAATGGTGTAAGTTGGTTACATGGCAAAGTGTCGCAAGAGATGTTTAATCCTATTTGGCAAGGCTATTTCCCCGAAGAACTACACGTAAATTATGTAACAAACGGCGTACACCTTCCTACTTGGACTGCATCGGAATGGAAAGCTGTTTACGAAAAATACTTCGACGAAACTTTTTATTCGGATCAATCGAATTTAAAAATATGGAAAAAAGTATACGATATTCCTGACGAAGTAATTTGGAGTACACGTATGCACATGAAAAAACGTTTGGTCGACTTTATTAAAGTTCAATTTAGCGAAAGTTGGATGAAAAACCAAGGTGACCCATCGCGCATCATGTCGATATTGGAAACAATTAATCCAAACGCACTGATTATTGGTTTTGGTCGTCGTTTTGCAACTTACAAACGTGCACACCTACTTTTCACTGACTTAGAGCGACTTGATCGTATTGTTAACAACCCAAGCTGTCCAGTTCAATTCTTATTTACTGGAAAAGCACACCCAGCTGATGGTGGTGGTCAAGGTTTAATTAAACGTATTGTCGAAATTTCACGTTTGCCTCAGTTCCTTGGAAAAATTATTTTCCTTGAAAACTACGACATGCGTTTAGCTAAACGCCTTATTTCTGGTGTCGACATCTGGTTAAATACCCCAACTCGCCCACTAGAAGCATCGGGAACATCAGGTGAAAAAGCACAAATGAATGGTGTATTAAACTTCTCGGTACTCGACGGCTGGTGGCTCGAAGGTTATGTAAAAGGCGCTGGATGGGCACTTACCGAAAAGAAAACCTACGAAAATCAGGAACATCAAGATCAACTCGATGCGGCTACCATATACAGCATGCTCGAAAACGAAATTGTACCTTTGTATTTTGCGAAAAACACCAAAGGATATTCACCTGAATGGGTACAATATATTAAAAACTCGATAGCTCAAATTACTCCTCGTTACACTACGAAGCGTATGATTGACGACTATATCGAAAAATTTTATACTAAATTGGCGAGTCGCTCAAGCATATTAAAAGCTAACAACTATAAAAAAGCAATAGAGATTGCTGCTTGGAAAGAGAAAATAGCTCAAGCATGGGATTCGATATCAATTGAAAGTGTAGAGATACCCGAAAAACTAATTCACAACCCACAGGTAGCCGAAAATTACAAATTAAATGTAGTGATTGACATACACAACCTTAACGACAAAGGAATTGGTGTTGAATTAGTTGTAACATACACCGACGACACAAATAAAACAATGTTGGCCGAAGTAGATGAACTTGAATTACTAAAAGTTGAGGGATCAAAATTACATTTTGGATTAGATTACAAACTCTATCGCGCAGGAACATTTAAATATGCATTCCGCATGTTCCCTAAAAACGAAGATTTACCACACCGTCAGGATTTCTGCTTTGTGCGTTGGTTTTAAACAGCAATTATTTTTTTCGAAAAAAGAGCCTTTGGACATTAACCAAAGGCTTTTTTTAGCTTTGTAAACGAAAAGAATAATTTATTTTTACTACTTTTGTCAGTTGTCTGTCAAAATTACAGTACTAATCATATAATTAAAATGCAAAACACTGAAATTCAAGCTGTAAAACAGCGCTTTGGCATAATTGGCAATTCAGAGTTACTAGCACGAGCTATTGATATAGCCATGCAAGTAGCACCTACAGATTTATCGGTACTCATTACTGGTGAAAGTGGTGTAGGTAAAGAAAACTTCCCGCAAATAATTCACACTTACAGCCATCGCAAGCACGGACCTTACATTGCTGTCAACTGCGGTGCTATTCCTGAAGGTACTATCGACTCCGAACTTTTTGGGCACGAAAAAGGATCTTTTACTGGAGCTACTGCCGACCGCAAAGGGTATTTTGAAGTAGCTGATGGTGGCACAATCTTCCTCGACGAAGTAGGAGAACTACCCTTATCGACACAAGTACGTCTTTTACGCGTTCTCGAAACCGGCGAATTTATTAAAGTGGGTTCATCAAAAACCTTAAAAACAAATGTACGAGTAGTGGCCGCTACAAATCTCAACATGAGTCAGGCCACACGCGATGGACGTTTTCGCGAGGACTTATTTTATCGCCTAAATACGGTTCCTATTAGTGTACCCCCACTTCGCGACCGCAAAGAAGATATTGCACTGCTATTTAGAAAGTTTGCATCCGACTTTGCTGAAAAATACCGTATGCCACCTGTACGATTAAACGAAGAGGCAAAGCGGCTACTAATGAATTACTATTGGAATGGCAACATTCGTCAGTTAAAAAACATCACCGAACAAATATCTGTTATTGAGCAACAACGCGAAATTGGCGCACAAGCTCTACGCACTTATCTACCCGAAAATGAAGCAGAACGCATGCCTGCCTTATTTTCGAGAAATAGTAACGACAACAAGTCGTTTAATAGTGAAAGAGAAATTCTATATCAGGTTTTATTCGATATGAAAAAAGACATGAACGATTTAAAAAAAATAGTACATGACTTAATGAATGGGCAACAGTCAGTAGTTGCAACGGCCGAAAATCAGTTCAATACATCGTATCTTAGCCACTCCGAAAATGTGTATAAACCTGTAAGTCCCGTTGATATTTACCCTGATAAATTACAACGTGAAACAAACTTTACTAACACAGCTGACGGCACAGATGATTTTGAAGTAGCTGAGGAGTACCATGAAATTGAATCGACACCCCAGCCACTTACGCTCGACGAAATGGAGCGACTGATGATTAAACAAACGCTTGATAAACACAGGGGAAAACGCAAAGCTGCTGCCGAAGAATTACAAATATCGGAGCGCACACTCTATCGGAAAATTAAAGAATATGGAATTGAATAACGATCTACAAGCGATTAGTTATAAAAATAAGAGGATAATAAAAATAGTGATTAAGAGCTAATTTGGATTGGAATTACAGATAAAAAAAATGAATAAAACGTATATACAAAGTATAAACATCAAGTTATCATTGCTGTTGCTTGCAACAACCATTGCATTGACTGGCTGTACTATCTCGTACAAGTTTAATGGAGCCTCTATCGACTACACAAAAACAAAAAGTATATCAATAGCCGACTTTTCAAACAGCGCTGAACTCGTGCACCCGCCTTTTGCATCGCAGTTTTCTGAAAAACTACGCGATGTTTATACGCGAAACACACGTTTACAGATTTTAAAAAGAAATGGCGACATGCATATTGAAGGTGAAATTGTAGAGTATTCACTAACACCGATGGCAGTTGGAGCCGATGCGTATGCTTCAAAATCAAAACTGACCGTAACTATTAATGTACGTTTCACAAACAAAAAAAATCCAACGGATGACTTCGAAAAAAAATACTCATCATTCGAAACATTTGACACTTCAACCTTATTTACAACTATCCAAGAAGATTTATCAACAAAAATAATTGAAAACATTGTTGATAATATTTACAACGAAACAGTTGCAAAGTGGTAAAATAAAACATTTTCAAAAGCAATACTTTACTTTTCATGACAAAAGATAAATTCCTGTCGATACTAACACAGCCCAATGAAATCACAACCGAAATCATTCCTGAGCTAAAGGAAATGACTGAGCAATACCCCTACTTTGCTCCAGCTCATTTACTTCTAGCTAAAGCAATGTATGTATCCAACGACCTACAGCAGGATTTATATTTAAAAAAAGCAAACATTTATGCTGGAAACAGCAAACAACTGTACTATTTACTGCATCCCGAACGCACAAAACTTGCTGAACCACTAAAATTCACACGCGACAATACGCGCTCAGGGAATTATTTTGAAATGATTGAAAAAGTGGAAGCAGGAGGCGGAGATTCCAAACAGACACTTAAAAGTCTTGCTGAACGCCTTAAAGCAGCACGTCAGTCAATACATGAGGCTCCAGCTAAAGTAGAAATTGAAGAAGCTCCTAAAGTCCGTTTAGCAACTCCCGATTATTTTGAAAACAAATCAGTTTTAAATTCGGATGAAAATAAATACACCGAAGTGTTTGCCAAAAAGTTGATTAAAGAAAAAAAATATAGCGAAGCATTGGTAATATTGAGAGAATTAAATTTGATTTATCCAAAAAAAAGTATTTACTTTGCAGACCAAATTAGATTTTTGGAAAAAATACTCGTAAACACAAAAAAATAGACATAAATATGTACACTCTTTTTACAATTCTTATCGTTTTGGCTTCCGTGTTGTTGATATTACTTGTACTGGTGCAAAACTCTAAAGGTGGTGGTTTGTCAGCAGGCTTTTCATCTTCAAATCAAATTATGGGCGTTCGTAAAACAACCGATTTTCTTGAAAAAGGAACATGGATTCTTGTTGTTTTTGTAATTCTTTTTTCAGTTGCAACTGTAGCTGTGAACAAAAAAGAAATTTCGAACAACGACTCTGAAATTAAAGAGCAATACCAAAATGCCAAACAAGCAGAACCTGGCGTAGTAGCTCCTGGATTTGGCGAAAACCCTGAAGCAGCGAAAGAACAACCAGCTCCGCAGAAATAATATTCCGCAAAACAAAACTAAAGCGTATCAGAATACTATTTTGATACGCTTTTTTTTTATTTAAATATGAATTTTATAAATATAGTTGATTACGCTGGCACTTTTGCATTTGCAATTAGTGGTATACGGCTAGCATCGAGCAAAAACTTCGATTGGTTTGGCGCATATGTAGTAGGACTCGTTACAGCTATAGGCGGTGGAACTACTAGAGACATATTGCTAGGCGTAACACCATTTTGGATGCAACAACCCTCCTACTTCATAATTTCAGCATTAGCACTAATCACTGTAATACTTGCTGGTAGTCGAATGAAAATATTCAATAATGCCTTTTTTGTTTTCGACACCATCGGATTAGGCTTATTTGTTGTGGTAGGCATAGAGCGAACAATTGATGCAGGATTCCCACTCTGGACAACCATTGTCATGGGTATGATCACGGGGTCGGTCGGTGGAGTTATTCGTGACATTATCATCAACGAAGAACCGCTCATATTTCGAAAGGACATTTATGCCTTAGCATGCATATTTGGTGGACTGATGTATTATTTATGTGTAGTAATTCTAAAGTCAAACACCGAATTAGCACAAGTAGTATCAGCTTTATCGGTAATTGGCATGCGGTTTTTAGCAGTAAAATACCACTGGAGTTTACCTGCCTTAAAAAACGACTAAATTCATTTCAAACAACAAAAAACTGAAAACAAATCAACTTTTACACACATAAAATGTTACAAATAAACGATACAATAATAAGTTTAGATCTGCTAGAGGAGCGTTTCGTCTGTGATCTAGCAACATGCAAAGGAGCTTGTTGCATCGAAGGCGATGAGGGTGCACCAGTATTGAAAGATGAAGTAGAAACAATTGAAAAACTGCTTCAAATTGTTTGGGATGATTTAGCCGAAGAGTCGAAAAAAGTAATTGAAGAAAAAGGCATTTCGTACATCGACCGCGAAGGTGAGCTAGCCATATCAATAGTAAATGGCGCCGAGTGTGTATTCACCTACTACGATGAAATGGAAACATGTAAATGCGCACTCGAAAAAGCATACCGTGAAGGAAAAACTGACTTTTACAAGCCAATTTCATGTCATTTATATCCAGTAAGAACAAAACGATTTGATGATTTCACAGCTGTTAATTACCATCGCTGGCACATTTGCGGATGTGCTCGAAAACTTGGAAGCAAATTAAAAGTGCCAGTATATCAATTTCTAAAGGAACCTCTAATTCGAAAATTTGGCAGCGACTGGTACAATCAAGTTGAAATTGCAGCTAAAGAACTAGACAAAAGCAATATTTAGAATCGCAAAGAATAAAAAAGCTATGGTAGAAAGTGTAAAGGTTATGGTAGAAATAATCACTATTGGCGATGAAATTTTAATTGGCCAAATAGTGGACACCAACTCGGCCTGGATGGCTGTTGAACTGAATAATGCAGGCTTTGAAATAGCACAAATCACATCAATTCATGACAACGAACAACATATATTTGAAGCATTAAACAATGCTTTATCGAGAGCTGATGTCGTTCTTTTCACTGGCGGCATTGGCCCTACAAAGGACGACATTACAAAACAAACTCTATGTAAATATTTTGACACAAAACTCATTTTCAGCCAAGCTGTACTTACCAATATTGAACAACTCCTAGCACATCGACAGAGCGCATTAAACGAACTAACATACGCACAAGCCATGGTTCCTGAAAACTGTACTGTTATTATGAATACAGTTGGCACAGCACCTATCACATGGTTCGAAAAAAATGGAAAAATAATCGTTTCAATGCCAGGAGTTCCGCATGAAATGAAAAATGCCATGCAAAATGAAGTGATAGCAAGATTACAAAAAGCCTTTAACTCGCCATCGATTGTACACAAAACTGTTGTTGTAAAAGGCTATCCCGAATCGGCACTCGCACTCAAAATTTCGGATTGGGAAAATGCGCTACCTACACATTTACATTTAGCCTACTTACCCACATATAGCATTGTAAAGCTAAGAATAAGCGCAAGTAGCACGAATAAAACAGCACTCGAAATTGAAATAAATGAACAAATAAACAAGCTTAAAGAGCTGCTTGGAGACGCTATAATATTAGATAATAATATAGCCTTAGAACAAGAAATTGGTCGAATTTTAATCGAAAAAAAACTCACATTAGCCACAGCCGAAAGCTGCACAGGCGGAAATATAGCACATAAAATCACCGAGATACCAGGCAGTTCAGCCTATTTTAACGGTTCAATTGTAGCCTACTCCAACCAAATTAAAAACACCGTTTTAGGCATTTCAAATACTGACATTGAAAAATACGGCGCCGTAAGCAAAGAGATTGTAGAACAAATGGCCCAAAATGCACGCCAACTCCTAAAGGCTGATTACGCTGTTGCAACATCTGGAATAGCGGGTCCTACTGGTGGTACTGCCGAAAAACCAGTAGGAACAGTATGGATAGCCGTAAGCACTCCAACCGAAACATCTAGTAAACTAGCCATTTTTGGCAAAGCCAGATTACAAAACATTGAACGCGCAACTCAAACAGCACTACTTGAACTGCTTGAAAAACTAAGATAAAGCACTAGTATAGTGCATAGTAGGTTATTTTTAGATGTTTTATGAAAATTAGATACAAATAAAAGCATCAAACTCTTGTACAATCAGAAAAAATACTGTAATTTTGCGCACTGTTTTTGAGAAAAAATATAATACATAAAAATAAGATATACTGAAATGTCAAAAATTTGTCAGATTACCGGAAAAAAAGCAATGGTAGGCAACAACGTATCACACTCAAAACGTCGCACGAAGAGAACGTTTGATGTGAACTTGTTTACCAAAAAGTTCTATTGGGTAGAACAAGATACTTGGATTAGCCTTAAATTATCGGCATCCGGTATACGTACCATCAACAAAGTTGGATTAGATGCAGCCATTAAAAAAGCGGCTGAAAAAGGTTATTTATACGCATAATCAGGAGAATAAATCATGGCTAAAAAATCAAAAGAAGCACGTATCCAAGTAATCTTGGAGTGCACAGAGCATAAAGAAAGTGGAATGCCGGGAACATCGCGTTATATCACGATGAAAAATAGAAAAAATACCCCTGCGCGTATGGAGTTGAAAAAATACAACCCTATATTGAAAAAAGTAACTGTACATAAAGAAATTAAATAATATTTGAATCATGGCAAAAAAAGCGGTTGCATCTCTCCAAAGCGGAGAAGGACGTGCGTATGCTAAGGTAATTAAAATGGTGAAATCACCTAAAACCGGCGCATATATGTTTCAGGAAGAAATTGTACACAATGATAAAGTGAAAGATTATTTCTCAAAATAATTCTAAACTTAGACTTCGATACAAAAAAAACCTCTCATTTAATTTAAATGAGAGGTTTTTTTATGTCAACTCAGAAAAATAAACTAACTTTGTAAGACAAATATTCAAAAAGAAAAAATGGGTTTATTTAGTTTTTTCAGCAAAGAAAAAAAGGAAACGCTCGATCAAGGTTTATCCAAAACCAAAGAAAGCGTATTTTCAAAAATATCACGTGCTATTGCAGGTAAATCAAAAGTTGACGATGAAGTGCTCGACAACCTTGAGGAAGTGCTCATAAGCTCTGATGTTGGGGTTGATACAACTTTACGAATCATCGAACGAATAGAGAAACGTGTTTCGCGCGATAAATACATAAACACATCGGAACTTAATGCTATATTAAAAGAAGAAATTGCAGTATTATTAGCCGAAAACAACTCCGACCTTTCCGTTGATTTTGAAAGCACCCTACCTGCTACACCCTATGTAATAATGGTTGTAGGAGTAAATGGCGTTGGAAAAACAACTACTATTGGAAAGCTTGCACACCAATTTACCAAAGCAGGTAAAAAAGTTTACCTTGGAGCAGCCGACACTTTTAGAGCCGCTGCTGTTGAACAACTTGTTATATGGGGAGAGCGAGTTGGCGTACCCGTCATTAAACAAAAAATGGGTGCTGATCCAGCCTCTGTAGCCTACGACACCTTAGCATCGGCTAAAGCAAACACCGCCGATGTGGTAATTATTGACACAGCAGGTCGCTTACACAATAAGGTGAACCTGATGAATGAACTTACCAAGATTAAAAACGTTATGCAAAAGATAGTACCTGATGCACCACACGAAATACTGTTAGTTCTTGATGGGTCGACTGGTCAAAATGCATTTGAACAAGCCAAACAATTTACGTTAGCAACTGATGTTAATGCGTTGGCAATAACAAAACTAGACGGTACAGCTAAGGGTGGTGTGGTAATTGGAATCTCCGATCAGTTTAAAATACCTGTAAAATATATCGGTTTAGGGGAAGGCATGGAACATTTGCAAGTTTTCAACCGAAAAGAATTTGTAGAGTCACTATTTAGTTGATCGTTTCCAAAAAAAACAGGAACAGGTGGCAAATACTGAACATATTTAATTAGAATAGGAATTGAAAAAAACAAAAAATACAAAAGGAACCGTAGATGTAATCACCTTGGGATGCTCAAAAAACCTAGTTGATTCGGAACAGCTCATGCGTCAGTTTGATGCGTTAGGTTATAAAGTTCGCCACGATGCTGAGAAGCCCGATGGCGAAATTGTAATTATAAACACCTGTGGTTTTATAGGCGATGCAAAAGAAGAAAGCATCAACACTATACTTCAGTTTGCAGACCGCAAAAAGAAGAAAAAAATGGATAAACTGTTTGTAATGGGCTGTTTATCTGAACGATATTTAAACGATTTAGAATCTGAAATCCCAGAAGTTGATAAATTTTACGGTAAATTCAACTACACCAATATTCTCACAGATTTAGGACAAGCATATAGAGCCGATTTAAAATTAGAGCGCACATTGACTACACCAAATCACTACGCCTACCTTAAAATTTCAGAGGGCTGTAATCGTATGTGTTCGTACTGCGCGATACCACTAATAACAGGCAAGCACCGCTCCCGCCCTATCGAAGACATTGAAAACGAAGTAAAAGGACTTGTAGCTCTTGGCGTTAAAGAATTTCATTTTATAGCACAGGATTTATCGTCGTACGGATTAGACAAATACAAAGAACTAAAGCTACCCGAATTAGTTGAACGCATCTCAGATATACCAGGCGTGGAGTGGATTCGCCTGCACTATGCATACCCTACTCAATTTCCATACGATTTATTACGCGTTATGCGCGAACGATCAAATGTATGTAAATACTTAGATATTGCCTTGCAACACATTAGCGACAACATGTTGACAAAAATGCGTCGCAAAATAACCAAAGAGCAAACTTACACATTAATAAAACGTATTCGCGACGAAGTACCGGGTATACATTTACGTACAACAATGCTCGTTGGCCACCCTGGTGAAACTGAGCAAGATATTGAGGAGTTAAAAGAATTTCTTACATTTGCGAAGTTTGAACGTATGGGGGCATTTACCTACTCGAACGAAGAAGGTACGCACGCCTATGAAGCTTACGAAGATGATATTCCCGAAGACACAAAACAAGAACGCTTGAACGACATAATGGCGCTTCAACAGAAAATATCGTCGGAAATAAATCAACAAAAAATTGGTACTACACTAAAAGTGATGATTGACAGAGTAGAAGGAGCAAATTTCGTAGGACGAACAGAATTTGATTCCCCCGAAGTAGACCCAGAGGTACTTATTCCGATAGAAACTCCCAACGTTAAAATTGGCGAGTTTTACATGGCTAAAATTACCGATGCTACTGATTTTGACTTATACGCCAATTAAAATAAATTGATAATTCAAGAAATATGAATCATAAAGAGTTAATTGCAAAACTAGTACTTAGATGCAATTTACCTAAATCGGAAATTGAAACTTTGCTCGAAGCAACAACGCAAGCAATGAAAGAACAATTGACAAACAATAAATCAATTGGAATTCAGAGCTTTGGAACATTTGAGGTACGTAAAAAAGAAGAACGTCTTTCGGTACATCCAGCGACCCAAAAGCGCACACTTATTCCACCAAAATTAGTTGTTAACTTCAAACAAAGTAATATTCTGAAAGAAAAACTTAATAACAAAGAGCTATGAGTAAGGATAAAATTTCATCACAAGAAATGATCGATCAGGTTGCTGCCAGCCTATCGGTTAGTAAGCGTGTGGCTGAGGAGTTTCTTAAATCACTTTTTGCCGAAATTGAAGAAACTCTACTAAATGGAGAACCTGTAAAAATTAAGAACTTGGGTACATTTAAAATGCAGTGGAATGAGCCACGCAAAAGTGTGAACGTTCAAACAGGTGAAGTCATTGTACTTGAAGGATTTAACAAAGTTACTTTTACGCCCGATACCGAGTTAAAAGATGCCGTAAATGAACCATATTCACATTTAGATGCCATTGATTTGGACGAATCCGATCAACCCGTATCAAAACCTACAGAGGTTGAACATGTGGTACCTGAATTAACCGAAGGCTTACGAAATTTAAGTGAACAAGCATCCGAAATTAAAGATCTATTATCCGAAATTAAAGCCTTATCAATAAAAGAAAAAGCACCTCAACCGAGTGTGCGTGATTATGAAATACCTGACTACGAGCTAATACTCATAGACGAAGAACCTGAGATTAAACAAATTACAGAAAATAAAATCGAAGAAGAAGAAGAAGAAGAAGAAGAAGAAAGTGATGATGATGATGATGAAGCAATAGAAGAGGAAGATACTATTGAAGAAGTAGAAGAAGTAGAAGACGAACAAGAAAAGTCAGAAGAGTTTGTTCAAACAGAGGAAATTGCAGAAATTCAAGCTACGCTTGTTGACGAAACAACTTCCGAAGAATTAATAGTTGAAGAACCTCAACTAGTTGAAAATACAAATTTTGAACAAACTGAATTAAATAAAGAAGATATTTCTGAGCTTCAAAACGAAGTAGAAATACATTCGAATGAAATTGTATCACAGGAACAAGAACAAATAGCTGAACACATACAAGAAGAAGAAATTGAGTATAAAAAAGAGTCGGAATCGGAAGAACCAACCTATTCTCCTGTATACGAACAAGTACCACAAACTACGTATATTTCGAACAAAACCGAACTAAAAGAGGCAGTAAGTTCACCTTTTATACTCGGAAAAACAAAGAAAAAACGTAAAGGACTAAAGTTTACATTCCTATTTTTGTTATTTATAGCCTTAATAGTAGGAGGTATTTACATTGCCTATGCAAGTTCTTCCTGTTTTAGTTGCTGGTTTAAATACACACTCTTATCTGAAGAAAATAGAGAAAAGGCTGATAAATACTGGATAGATGCAAAAAACTGGTTCGATTTTAGCGATAATAAAAAGAATGCTGCAGCTCCTAAAACAAAAGAAGCTAGCAAAACTGCGAAAAACGATTCACTAAATGTAACCAAATCAAGTTCGGATACAACGACCGAGATTGACCAAACTTCAAATCAAACTGCGATTCAAGCACCTGATAGTTTTGACATTGCATTTAAGAAACGACGAAATTACAATGAGTTTATTGGTGAGGAAACTATTTCGGAAGGAACACGCTTAACAACCGTATCGCAACAATATTATGGCAAACGTGAGTTTTGGGTGTACATTTACGAAGCCAATCGCGACAACATAGTTCATCCCGATCGAATTACACCAGGAACAGTCGTGAAAGTACCAAAGGTCGATCCACGTTTAATAGATAAGAAAAACCCAAAATGCCTTCAGAAAGCACGTGAACTACATGACTTATATGTTGGCAAAAAATAGAAGCCCTCATATGGCAATAAGATTAAAGAGGATGTATTGAAAAATACAGCCTCTTTTTTATGTACTTTATACTTAAATAGACTATCAAAAACAGCCTTTAAAGAGGCTATTGTATTAATAATCTAAATTCAGGTTAATAGTTATTAAATCAGTATTTTAACACATCAATAATCGCTATTTTTGTTCTGCAAATTAAAAATGTAATACATTAAAGTACTTGATATGGATCAAATTATTGATATTAGAGAACTTAACGAAAAAATAGAAAAGCAAAGCGCTTTTGTTGATGCGTTGGTGATGGGAATGGACAAGGTAATAGTTGGACAAAAACACCTTGTTGAGTCGTTGTTGATAGGTTTATTATCCGATGGACACATACTACTTGAAGGAGTACCTGGTCTTGCTAAAACTCTTGCAATTAAAACATTATCAGACCTAATTAAATGTGATTTTAGTCGCATACAGTTTACACCCGATTTATTGCCTGCCGATGTAATAGGCACCATGATTTACAGTCAAAAGAAAGAAGAATTTAGCATTAAAAAAGGTCCAATATTTTCGAATTTGGTATTGGCCGACGAAATAAACCGTGCACCAGCCAAAGTTCAAAGTGCTTTACTTGAGGCCATGCAAGAACGCCAAGTAACTATTGGCGAAAACACCTACAAACTTGAGGAGCCATTTTTAGTAATGGCAACCCAAAACCCAATTGAACAAGAAGGTACATATCCGCTACCTGAAGCACAAGTTGACCGCTTCATGCTTAAGGTAATTATTAAATATCCTAAAAAAGAGGAAGAACGATTGATTATTCGTCAAAACCTAAAAAAAGAAAAACCGGTTGTCAATCCAATTTTAAGCCCTAAAGATATAATTGCAGCTCGTGACATTGTACGTCAAGTTTATATCGACGAAAAAATTGAACGATATATCGTCGACATTGTATTTGCAACGCGTTTTCCACAAGACTACGGCTTAGAGAGCTTGAAAGATATGATCTCGTTTGGTGCATCTCCACGTGCATCAATCAATTTAGCATTAGCTGCACGAGCATACGCATTTATAAAACGACGTGGCTACGTAATTCCCGAAGATATACGCGCAGTATGTTACGATGTTCTACGCCACCGTATTGGTTTAAGCTATGAGGCTGAAGCAAACAATTTGACATCTGACGAGATTATTACTGAAATTCTGAACACAGTAGAAGTGCCGTAAAGAATTTTAAAGTTTGCTGTAAGTGCCAAGAAATTACAATTCCGATAAATCGGGATTATCGTAACCTACGATTTACACAAACGGGATTATTGATAGTGAATAACATCAAAACAACAAGAATTTAAGTCACAATACAAGCTTCATATTCACTGGAATTTGGAGCTGTATTTTGCTTATAGTTCAATGATACTTATTTGAAAAAAAGTGGAAACAAGCGAAATTTTAAAAAAAGTACGAAAGATAGAAATTAAGACACGTGGGTTGTCGAAAAATATCTTTGCTGGCGAATACCATTCGGCATTCAAAGGTAGAGGTATGACCTTTGCCGAAGTTCGAGAATATCAGTATGGCGATGATATACGATCTATCGATTGGAATGTAACTGCACGTTTTGGTCACCCATATATTAAAGTATTTGAAGAGGAGCGTGAGTTAACGGTAGTATTGATGATTGATGTATCGGGCAGTAGGAATTTTGGAACTGTAACGCAAATGAAGCGCGATATCATTACCGAAACTGCTGCTACAATTGCATTTTCGACCATACAGAACAACGACAAAATTGGTGTAATTTTCTTTTCAGATAAAATTGAAAAATTTATCCCACCCAAAAAAGGACGCAAACACGTACTTCATATTATTCGTGAGCTAATAAACTTCAAACCAGAAAGTAACCTTACCAACATTGGACAAGCATTACGATATTTTACAAATGCGATCAAAAAGAGTTCAACAGCATTTATAATTTCCGATTTTATTGATGCTGACTTTGAAAAAGAATTGATAATTGCTAACCGTAAACACGATGTAGTTGCACTCCAAGTTTACGATATTCGCGAAACTGAGTTGCCGGATGTTGGATTGGTGAAACTTAAAGATGCCGAGACAGGCGAGCGCGTTTGGGTTGATACGTCAGATAAACGCTTACGTACTTCGTACAAACACAGTTGGGGTGAAAATCAATTATCGTTAAAAAAAGTATTTACACGTTCTGGAGTTGATTTTGTATCGATGAATACTGCCGACGATTACGTTCGCTCACTCATGAAACTTTTCAAAATGAGAGCCTGATTCAATTAGTAATTGGTAATTAATAATTGATAATTAAAAAACTTTTTATGCGCAAATTAGCAATTTTATATTTAGCTTTCTTATTCATTTCATTTTACAATTTACAGGCCCAAAACCTGTCTGTTTCAGCACAAATTGACTCTACTGTAATAGCTATTGGGGGTCAAACTGCATTAACATTTGAAATTAATCAGTTGCCTGGTAACAAAGTCATTTTCCCTCATTTTTCGGATACGTTACTTTCAGGAATAGAGATTGTTGAACCATTAAAATCAGACACAACGGTAGCCGACAATGGGAATGTATTAGTAAAACAACGCTACATCATAACTTCTTTCGACGATTCGTTATATTATATACCTCCTTACCCATTTATTATGAATGGAGACACTGTTTGGACGAAATCACTTTCGCTCAAGGTAGTACAACCATTTCAGATTGATACTGCTAGCGCGCAAGTGGCCGACATTAAAAATGTAATGGAACCCAAAAGAAATTGGAAAGCGATAGCGCGCATTGCTTTGATTATTCTACTCATAATTATAGCCATTATACTGACGCATTATATTATAAAAAAATACATTCAAAAAAAACCTGCTTACAATTTATCGCCCGAAATAACACTACCAGCTTCTGTTGTAGCTTTAAGTAAACTCGATAAGATAAAAAGCGAAAAAGCATGGCAACAAAATCGTACCAAAGAATTTCATACCGAAATTACAGATACGCTTCGTGTTTACATTGAACGTATATATGATTTGCCATGTATGGAAATGACTTCGGAAGAAATAATTGAGCATTTAAATCACCTACGATTCGAAAATAAAAAAGCATTTTCGGCATTGTTGCAAATACTAAAACTTGCCGATTTGGTAAAATTCGCAAAATGGGAAGCAACGCCCGACGAACATGAACTTAGCTTAGCTAATGCATATCTGTTTGTTATAGAAACTAAAATTAACGAAGTACCTGAGGAAACAGCGCAAACTCAAGACCCAAAACAGGCTGAAGAGTATTGATTAAAGTGAATATGAAATTATAGTTTAAGAAGAATGACATTTAACAATCCAGAATATCTATTTTTACTGCTTCTGCTCATACCTGTAATATATTGGTATTTGAAAGAAATGTATAAGTCGGATGCCAGTTTACAAATATCGTCGCATCGAAATATACAGCAGTTTCGTAAAAGCACAAAAATAAGGTTGCTTCACCTGCCTTTCGTGTTGCGTACGCTCGCCATACTTATGCTTGTAATTGCACTAGCACGTCCTCAAGCATCCAACTCGTGGCGTACTGAAAATACAGAAGGAATTGATATTATGCTCGCTCTTGACATCTCGGGCACAATGATGGCTGAAGATTTGAAACCAAACCGCTTGCAAGCGTCTAAAGATGTGGCCACCGAATTCATTCTATCGCGCCCGAACGACAATATTGGGTTAGTGGTATTTGCAGGTGAAAGTTTTACTCAATGTCCGTTAACTACCGACCATGCGGTATTGGTTAATCTTTTTAAAGGTGTAGATTATGGCATGATTGAAGATGGTACAGCTATTGGGCTGGGCCTAGCCAATGCCGTAAATCGCATAAAAGATAGTAAAACGAAATCGAAAGTGATTATTCTCTTAACCGATGGATCGAACAACAGAGGCGACATTGCTCCTATCACAGCAGCCGAAATTGCCAAAAGTTTTGGTATACGCGTTTATGCTATTGGAGTAGGATCGTATGGAAAGGTGAATATCCCAGTTCAAACACCACTAGGTATACAATACCAGCAAATGGATTCGGAATTTGATGAGAAATCATTGCAAGAAATTGCAAACATGACTGGTGGAAACTATTTTAGAGCAACTAATAACACGAAGCTTCGGAGTATTTATCAAGAAATAGATAAGCTCGAAAAAACGAAAATCAATGTAAAAGAATTTAGCAAAAAGAATGAAGAGTTTTATTTATTTGCTTTGCTTTCATTTATCTTTGCTTTTTCTGAAGTATTGATACGCAATACAATATTGCGTAAAATACCGTAATCGAAATTGAATAATTTGTAATTTTACCCTATGTTCAGATTTGCACATCCCGAATATCTTTTTTTCCTCCTGTTGATACCAGTATTAATAGGTTTATTTGTGTACACACAAATTCAGCGTCGAAAAAAGATTAAACTTTTTGGTAACCCTGCTGTCATTGCTGAATTAATGCCGAATGTATCCTTTATACGTCCTCAAGTTAAATTTTACATCCAACTTTTTGCTATCGTGTTACTTGTAATTGTGATGGCACAACCACAATTTGGCACCAAAGTTGAAAAAGATAAACGTAAAGGTATTGAGGTGATGATTGCCCTTGACGTATCCAATTCGATGTTGGCGCAAGATGTACAACCGAGCCGATTAGATAACTCAAAACAAGTATTATCAAAACTTATCGACAACATGACCGAGGATAAAGTAGGGCTTGTTGTATTTGCAGGTGATGCCTACACTCAACTACCAATAACGGTTGACTATGTATCAGCAAAAATGTTTATGAGCAGTATTAACCCAAGTTTGGTACCACGTCAAGGTACAGCTATCGGCTCGGCAGTTGACATGTGTATCAAATCTTTTGGCGAAATAAAAGAAAAAAATCCAGTTAGCAGATCGATAATACTAATTACAGATGGCGAAAACCACGAAGATGACGCTATAGGAGCTGCAAAATTAGCCAAAGAAAAAGGCATTGTTCTACACGTTATTGGCATGGGAAAACCCGAAGGTGCACCAATACCTATTGAAGGAACTATGAGTTTTCGAAAAGACAAAGATGGCAATGTTGTTGTATCGAAATTAAACGAAACGATGTGTAAAGATATTGCTCTGGCTGGAGGCGGTGTTTACGTACGTGCCGACAATACAAATTCAGCATTTAAAGTGGTGAACAACGAATTGGAAAAAATGGCAAAATCGGAAGTTAACACCCAAACGTTTTCCGATTACAATGAACAATTTCAGTCATTTGCGCTAATTGCGCTACTATTACTTTTTTTAGACACATTTATTTTTGATCGTCAGAATAAAAAACTAAGCAAAATTAAACTGTTTAATTTAAAAGAAAAATTTAAAAGTAAAACCGTATAGTGACGAGTTTGAATTTGATAAAACAATGATGATGTATATGAAAATTAATATATTAATAGCCTTTTTACTTTTATTTGCCAACAGTATTGTAGCACAAGAAGAAGCGGCTCATGTTAAAGCGGGAAACAAACTCTACAAAACAGAGAAATATGTTGATGCCGAAGTAGCATACCGTAAAGGACTGCAAAAAAATCCGAAATCGTTCGAAGCAACATATAATTTGGGAAATGCCTTATTTAAACAAGGCAAAAACACTGAAGCTTATGAACAATATAAAAATGCTGCTGCACTACAATCGGATAATAAAGAAAAAATGGCTGCTGTGTTTCACAATGCTGGGAATGCATTGCTAGCCGAAAAAAAAATTGATGAGAGTATAAATGCATACAAAATGGCGCTGAAAATGAATCCGAAAGACGATGAAACGCGCTATAATCTTGCATATGCACAAATGTTGCGTAAAAAACAACAGCAAAACAAAGATAAAAAGGACGACAAGGAAAAGGATAAAGAAAAAGAAAAGCAACAGCAACAACAGCAACAGCAGCAACAGCAAGAACAACCTAAAATGTCGAAACAAAATGCACAGCAAATATTAGATGCACTAATGCAGGATGAGAAGAACACAATGGAAAAAACAAAAAAACAACCGGTTAGAGCAAAGAAAAGTGCTGAAAAAGATTGGTAGAGAGAAATGAGAGTTTGCAGTGTACAGTCCCGATAGATAAGAATCTTTGTTACACTACGAATTGCATTGATTCTAGAAAATAAGAAGTAAGCGGTATAATTAGTATATTTTCAATAAAAATAAATACATTATCTAACTTTTTAAAAAGTATGAGATTAAAGCATATATTAATCAGTTTATTTATAATTACCACAGTGCTTTTACAAGCTCAAGAGCCTGTTAAGTTTACGGCGTCGGCACCATCAACGGTTATTCTCGACCGTCCGTTTCAGCTATCGTATACCGTAAATGCCACAGGTAAAGATATGCGTACATCTGACTTTAATAACTTTGAAGTACTTGCAGGGCCTTTCGAATCACGTAGTTCAAGTTACCAAATAGTGAACGGTAAAACATCATCGTCGGTAGCAGTAACTTACACCTACACCTTACAAGGTCTTAAAGTAGGAACTTTTACCATTCCATCGGCAAGCATTATGGTTGATGGCAAAAAGTACAATTCGAACGGATTATCAATCAAAGTATTACCTGCCGACGACGAAAGCAAATCGAATGCTAAACCAGGTAAAGGAGAGTCGAAAAGCAATGCTAGTGGTCAATCCATATCCAACGATAATGTATTTATAAAAGCACATGTATCTAAAAGCAATGTGTACGAACAAGAACCTATTTTAGTAACCTATAAGCTCTACACGCTTTTAGATGTGGTTCAATGTGCAAATCGCAAAATGCCAGATTTTAAGGGATTTATGAAAAATGAGATTGAATTGTCACAAAACAAGCAATTCTCATACGAAAATTTCAATGGCAAGAATTATGGTGTAGTCACGCTCTATCAAGTATTGCTATATCCACAACAAGCAGGTGAACTAAAAATAGACAAAGCAGTTTTTGATGCTGTTATACGAGTTGAAAACCGCCAACAGGTACGCAGTATTTTCGACGATTTTTTCGACTCCTACTCTAACGTTCAAAAAACGCTAACAGCCGCTCCTGCAGTTGTACGGGTAAATCCACTACCAGCAAATAAACCAGCAAACTTTAATGGTACGGTAGGCAACTTATCCATGACATCAAACCTGTCTACTCAAACATTTAAAACTAACGAAGCAATAACCCTCAAAGTTGTTATTTCAGGTAGTGGGAATATGAAACTAATTCAAAATCCAGACATAAAGTTCCCTGCTGGTTTTGAACTATACGATCCCAAAATATCCAACAATTTTAAAACTACAGCCAGTGGTATTTCAGGTTCAAAAATTATTGAGTACATGTTTATACCGCGTCATGCAGGTGATTTTCAGATACCATCGGCAGAAATTGCTTATTTTGACAGTAACAGTAAAACATATAAAACCTTACGAACAGCAGCTTACACTCTTAATGTACAAAAGGGTTCTGGCGATAACGCCCCTGTTGTAAGTTCGTATGTAGCTAAAGAAGATGTTAAACAATTAGGTTCAGACATACGATACATTGCGACAGGCAAAATAAAAGTAGCAAAGGAAGAAGAACCATTATTTGGCAGTAGCTTATCATGGCTTGGTTATATAATTCCGCTTGCATTCAGTTTATTCCTGTTTTTGGTTTTCCGTAAACAGGCTGTACAAAACTCAAACATCAGTTTTGTTCGCAACAAAAAAGCAAACAAAATGGCTCAAAAGCGTTTAAAATTAGCAGCCAAACTATTAGCCGAAGGTAAAAAAGAATCATTCTACGAAGAGGTGATGAAAGCACTGTGGAACTATTTGAGCGACAAACTTTCAATACCTGTATCGGCTTTAACAAAAGAAAATGTATCGGATGAATTAGCAAAACGAAGTGTTGATGCTGAGCTAATAAAATCAGTCATCGACATATTAAACACTTGCGAATTTGCACGTTATGCTCCTATGAACGGCCAACAAGAAATGGGTAACTTATACCAAACATCTATTGATGTGATTAGCAAACTTGAGGATAATATGCGTAAAGCCTAATGTTGAATAGATATAATTTGAGAAAAATGAAAAAGCGTATTCTACTAATATTTTCACTTGTTATCAGCATTGTAGTTTTATCACAACAAGCTGAATTTGACAAAGCAAATGCATTATACAAAAGTGCAAATTATCAAAATGCTATTGCACTATACGAACAAATAAGTGCTACACAAGGCACCTCGCCTGAGCTTTATTATAATATTGGCAATGCCTATTTCAAATCAGGCGACCTCGGCAATGCTATTTTAAACTACGAACGCGCGTTACGTTTAACACCTAACTACGAAGATGCACGCAACAATTTAGAGTTTGCGCAATCGAAAGTAGTAGATAATATTGTTCAAATACCACCTTTCTTTCTTAAAAAATGGACAGATGGATTTATTAAACTCCTAAGCATTGACCAATGGTATGTGGTAAGCGTATTACTATTTACAATTACGTTAGCTTTGGGATTATTTTTTATCTTTGGCAGTAGTTTGGTACTTCGAAAAATGGCATTTTATGCAGCATTTGTAGGTTTAGCATTTTCAATAATTACCGTTTCGTTCGCAACGGTACGCTACAATCATTTTTCGCAACATAACGATGCAATTATTATGAGCCCAACAGTAACAGTTAAAAGTTCGCCAGACAAAAGCGGAACCGACTTGTTTCAACTACACGAAGGAACGAAAGTAAACATACACAGCACGCTCGACAAATGGGTGGAAGTGAAACTCGGAAATGGAAATATCGGTTGGATTGAAGCATCAAATATTGAAAAAATATAAATGGACATAATCGCTCAATTAATTCAGTTCGACAAAGAACTATTAATTCTCATCAACGGTTTTCACACCCCATACTTTGATGTGTTTATGTACACATTTAGCAAGGTTGGAGTTTGGATTCCGTTTTATGCTTCCGTTTTATACATTCTCTTTAAAAAAGTGGGTATCAAAGCTATTTGGCTCACATTATTGCTCATTTTAGGCGTTGTGCTTTGCGATCAACTTACGGTATTGATGAAAGAAAGTATTCAGCGATTTCGCCCATCACACGATCCAAATTTAGAGTACATTATCCACTTGGTAAAAAACAAACGAGCAGGGCTGTATGGCTTTGTTTCATCGCACGCAGCTAATACTGTAGGATTTGCGTTGTTAAGTTCACTTATTATCCGCCGAAGAAACTATAGCATAGCTGTTTTTTCATGGGCAGCTATCACCTGTTACTCGCGAATGTATTTGGGTATGCACTTTCCATTCGACATAATAGGTGGAGCAATAACAGGTTTTTTAATAGCAATCGTGCTTTACGCAATAAAAAAATGGTATTTAAATAAACATACGCGAGCTACCTACGACAATGAGATGATTCCAGTTTATACACTTATAAGCACCACTTTAGCAATAGCTATTTTTTCGTTTTTTGGCTGACGAACTTTAATACTTAAAAAGTTCGCCACGTTTCGTGATCTTAAAAAGTAAGCCTGTATTTCGACCGTACATTTGCCCCCAATCAGCACCAACCGATAGGGCAGCCTCTAGCCCCCACCATTTTTCGAATGTTTTATTTACTTCAACAAGTAGGCTCACGGCATCTTTTCTGAAAGGAGCTGAATAATTTCCATAGTTTTTAGAGTAGCTATTAAGCACTTTAAAACCATAACCACTCACTTCGCCTTCGAGTCCAAAATGATGAGCCTGAACTCGTGTGTTTACAAGTTGTAAAGAACCATCAGTATTGTAAAGCGGCGATGTAATAAAAGGAGTTCCGATAGTACGCCCATAATTAGTCCAACCACTGGCATATAAATAATTATTGAAATATGTGTCGGCACCGCCATAAACTATGCCATCCTTATCGTGGTATGGGCCATTTTGATCGGTCGTATTTAGATATTCATACAAAAAACCTTTTATTATTGGAAAACGCTTATTCTTAACCGAAAAGCCCCATAAACCATCGTATACATTGACAGAATTCCATAATAATCGAATGGGTTTATCTTCGTTAATATTTTGCCAATACGCACCAATTTCAGTACCACCAAGGTCTATATCTAAACGCAAACTTTGCGATATAAGGTGATTGCCCCCCATATTTATTTGTTCGAAACCAATATTCGAATTGCTGCCACTACGAAGCAACATTATATTAATAAAATCCTCGAATCCATCTGGTTGCTGACCATAACCTGGTACATTACCACCCCATTGGGCAGCATGATCTAAACCATACTGAAAACGTACAACGCCTTTACCTCCCAAACGCACATAGGCATACTTGTGATGAAAAAGCATGTTTTTGACATAAGCATTATCCTTAAACAAACCGTGCGACAAACCACCTTTGACTTCAAAAAATCCATTTTTAAAAAATAAAGGCGTAAACTCTTCAATACCTACAAACAAGCTTGGTATAGGCTCTGCATTATTCGAAAAAAGCAAGCCTCCTGACGATAGTGTTTCATCCTGATTCCCAATTTGTTTGATACGCGAACCAATATTGAAGTTTAAAATCCATAAACGCGTATTTATAAATAATTCATGTAAGTCGAGTTCGACACCACTGCCAACTGCATCTACATGGGCTGATGCACCAACACTATAATCGAATAATCTATCAGGATGTTGATATTTTTTCAGCAAGCCAATTTCAACAGACATGCTACTTTTCTCGATAGGTACGTGCCCATTATGGCCACTATGAATCCAAAAAGGTGCCGTTTTTCCTGAAGAAAGTACTGATTGTACACCAACTTCGAATTCAACAGTATCTTTCTGAGCTACAGCATTAAGCGTAAAGCTACTAAGTAGAAACAAACAAAAAATCAATCTAAAATTCGATACTACACCCATCGGTATTAAAAAGTAAAAAAAGTTTAACCCACAAAAACTTGTAAATTGATAATTACAGAATGATCATCAATGTTGAAATAACGCGAAAAGTCGTTACAATTCAATCAATTACCGCACAACAACTCCTTTTTCTTTTAAAAAAGCTTTTAAGTCGGGAATTGCAATTTCTTTATAATGAAAAATACTTGCTGCCAGAGCCGCATCAGCTTTACCTTCATCGAAAACCGATATAAAATGATCCATTGTACCAGCTCCTCCACTCGCAATAACAGGCACATTAACGGCCTCTGATACCGCACGCGTTATATCGAGCGCAAAACCATCCTTGGTACCATCATTATTCATCGAGGTAAGCAATATTTCGCCTGCCCCAAGTGCTACAGCCTGTTTAGCCCAGTCAATCGTTTTAATTTCAGTAGGCACTCTACCCCCATTAAGAAACACAAACCACTCACCATCAATGCATTTGGTATCAATGGCTAAAACCACACATTGACTACCAAACTGACTAGCCAATTCACTTATTAACTGCGGATTACGGACAGCTGAAGTATTAACAGATATTTTATCGGCACCACAAGCCAACAATACTGAAACATCTTCCACACTCGAAATGCCTCCACCTACTGTAAATGGGATATTGATCTGTTTAGCTATTCGCGTCACTAATTCCGATAAGGTTTTACGCTTTTCATTCGTAGCCGTAATGTCCAAAAAAACCAACTCATCGGCTCCCATTTCGGCATACAATGCCCCTAACTCCACCGGGTCGCCAACATCTGTAATATTCAGAAAATTAATACCTTTAACTGTTTTTCCATCCTTAATATCCAAACAAGGAATGATACGTTTTGCTAACACTGTGTTATTTCTTTATGCTGTTAATATTGATTTAAAAATTCACAATTATCCGATAAAGCAACTTTGTAAATATCATATACAGTTTACTAATTCTCGCTTACAACTGTTGCCAACAAAGCACTTCCTTCTTCATTGAAGTCAGCAAGCCGAATCATTTCAACTGTATTTACACGCTCTTTATCGAAACTACGTTCCACTTTAATGTAGTTCGTTGTAAAACCCACCATCGTTTCACCATTATGCCTACTTTCCCACAAAACGGGATAGCTTTTACCAATTTGACTTTCGTAAAATGCTTTTGTTTTTTTATCTGATAACAAATGTAAAATATCGCTCCTTTTTTTTCTCTCAGCTACAGGTGTTGATTGCTCAATATCAAGCATTTTGGTTCCTGCTCGCTCCGAATAGGTGAACACGTGTAATTGCGAAATATCGAGCGAATCGATAAAGCGACACGATTCTTCGAAGAGTTCTGGTGTTTCGCCACGAACGCCAACAATCACATCAACACCAATAAATGCATGTGGCATTAACGATTTGATTTTATTTACTTTATGAGCAAATAGCTCGCGATTATACTTACGTTTCATCAGTTCAAGCACCTCGTTTGTTCCCGATTGCAACGGGATGTGAAAATGAGGCATAATTCGCTTGCTACCAACCACATATTCTATTATTTCGTCGGTAAGTAAATTGGGCTCTATGGATGAAATACGAAAACGCACATCGCGCTCGATAGCATCAAAAGCTTTTACTAAATCAAAAAAACTTTCGGTTGTACCTTTTCCAAAGTCGCCGATATTAACGCCTGTAAGTACAATTTCTTTAGCACCTGCATCAATAGCCTCCATAGCTTTAGCCACTGTTTGCTCAATATTTGCACTTCTACTACGCCCACGTGCAAACGGTATAGTACAGTAAGTGCAATAATAGTCGCAACCATCTTGTACTTTCAAGAAATAACGAGTACGGTCATCGCGCGAGCATGAAGGTGTAAATTCCTTTATTTGATTTATTTTGGTAGTATGTACTTCGGCCGGGCTTCCATCTTCGAGCTTCCGAATATAATCGAGAATACTAAATTTTTCGTTTGCACCAAGAACCAAATCAACGCCTTCAATTTTCGAAATCTCATCAGGTTTAAGCTGTGCAAAACAACCAGTTACAACCATTATAGCATTGGGGTGTTGACGATTTAATTTACTTATAGCCTGTCGGCATTTACGATCGGCAGTATCTGTAACTGAGCACGTGTTTATGACACACACATCAGCTTGTTCGCCTGCACGCGCTTTAACAAAACCCTCATCGGCCATTTTTTTTCCAATTGCCGAGGTTTCGGCAAAATTCAATTTACAGCCAAGAGTATGAAAAGCAACTTTTTTATTATGAAATATGGAATTATCAATCATTGTTTATACGGTTTTTAAACCCGCACAAAGTTACTAAAAATATAACAGTACTGAAAATTCCGTTTTAAATGCCATCTTAACAATTAGCTATAAAATGACAATCAGGTTAAATTCCGAAAGCTATTTCACATCGAAATTTAATACATGTTTCATATCAGTTAAACTTATTTTAACTACATTTGTTGTTTTGTAAGTAACATAATTTGAAGTAATGAAAAACAAGAACGAAATTCATAAATCATTAAATAGAGACATCAGCTGGATGTACTTTAATAAACGAATTTTGAATGAGGCGGCAAACACCAACAACCCCCTACTCGAACGCATTAAGTTTTTAGGAATTTACTCAAGTAACCTGGATGAATTTTTTAGAGTGCGCGTTGCTACCTTACGCAGGATGATAGACATTGAAGATTCAGTAAAAAACGTAAAATCGGACAGCAAACTGATTTTAAAAAAAGTTTTGAAGCTAAACCTTGAATACTCAAACGAATTAGAGCAAATTTTTGCTGGAATTGTTATCGAATTACACGCCAACAACATCTGTTTAATAACTGAAAAAGAACTCGATGAAACACAAAAACAGTTTGTAGATGAGTTTTACCAAGAGGAACTCATGAATTCGCTATTCCCGGTATTGGTTTCGCAAATGGACGAAGAGCCTGTACTTAACGATAAAAGCACCTATTTGGCTATTGAAATTGGCGATTCGAAAACAAATGATAAAAAAAAGAAGAAAAAAGAATACGCACTTATACATATTCCAACATCACAACTTTCGCGTTTTTTGGTTTTACCACCCAAAAACGACAAGCAATATGTGATTTTCATGGATGATGTTATACGACATTGCCTACCAAAAATATTTGCATCATTAAACTATACAAGCTACCAAGCGTTTACCATGAAGTTTACACGCGATGCTGAATTAGACTTTGATAATTCGGCCTACGAAGGTATTCTTGAGAAAGTATCGAAGGTTGTAAAAAACCGAAAACTGGGTGCACCTGTTCGATTTGTATATGATGCAGAAATGCCTGACGGGCTACTGAAATTTTGCGAGAAACTACTTAAAATAAACAAAGATGTAGCACGCATAGCCAGTGGCAGGTATCATAATTTAAAAGACTTACTTAATTTTCCGACTCTCAACAGATACGATCTACGCGATGAAAAGCAGCCTCCACTCAACATACCACATTTTGATGAGGCGGTAAACATGCTTGATCTTGTACGCGATAAAGATAGATACCTTCACTACCCCTATCATAGTTTCGACTATTTTATACGTATTTTGCGTGAAGCAGCTATTAGCCCCGAGGTGAAAGCCATTAAAGTAACTATTTACAGGTTGGCAAAAAACTCAAAAGTAATACAAGCATTGATATGCGCAGCTATGAATGGGAAAAAAGTGACAGCTAACGTTGAGCTTTTTGCACGCTTTGATGAATCGTCGAACATAAACTGGGCTCAAAAAATGAAAGATGCTGGCATAAATGTAGTACTTGGAGTTGAAGGTTTAAAAGTACATTCAAAATTAGCTCTTATCACTTCGCGAAGAAATAGTATAGTATGTATAGGCACCGGAAACTTTCACGAAGGAACAGCCTCATTATATACCGATTTTACATTAATGACCGCTAACAAAGAGATTGTTAGTGAAGTAAATAGTTTGTTCGATTTCATTGAACATCCCTATATTACTCCTACGTTTAAACATTTGATTGTTTCGCCAAATCACACCCGTAAAAAAATTATTGCATTAATCAATAAAGAAATCGACAATGCAAAAAAGGGACTTACGGCCTATTTAAGATTTAAAGTAAATCACATTGTAGATCAAAAAATTATTGAGAAACTATACGAAGCATCCAATGCTGGAGTTGAAATTAAACTTTTGGTTCGTGGCAATTGTTCGCTAATAACTGGGGTCAATCACATGAGTAAAAACATTGAAGTATACGGAATTATTGACCGTTATTTAGAGCACTCACGCATTTTAATTTTTGCTAATGGCGGAAACGAAAAATACTTTATAGGTTCTGCCGACTTAATGGAGCGCAATTTAGATCGACGCATTGAAGTATTTACACCAGTTTACGATCCTGAAATTCAAAAGCAACTTCGCCGGACAGTTGAATATGGACTACGCGATAATGTAAAAGCTCGCATAGTAGACGGTAAGGGTGGTGATGAGCTTCATAATACAAATAGCGATTTCCCATTTAGGTCACAAAAAGAGCTTTATGATTTTTATGTAGCGGCACAATAATACTTTATTATAAAACAAAATTCACACTAAATACTAAAATAAAAATGGAAAGAGTAAAATTTGCGGCCATTGATATAGGTTCAAATGCTGTACGACTGCTTATAATGAGTATTTCGCTAGACGAAGAAGAGACATTCAACAAAGAGTTAATGATACGTATACCTTTGCGACTTGGGCAACAGGCTTTTGTTGACAAAAAAATTAACGACAGCAAACGCAAACAGTTATTGCGTACCATGAAAGCCTTTCGTCAATTAATGAAAGTTTACGAAATTGAAAGCTATAAAGCATGTGCAACAGCTGCAATGCGCGAGGCTAAAAATGGAAAAGATATTGTAAAAGAAATTTCCAAAGAAGCTGATATTGATATTGACATTATTGATGGACGTGAAGAAGCATTGATGATATACGAAAGCCACTTTCTATACAATTTAAACGATCAACAAAACTATGCATTTGTTGATGTTGGTGGAGGAAGCACCGAAGTAAGTGTTATTTCAAATGGTTCATTAGTATTTTCAAATTCATATCGAATTGGTACTGTACGTTTACTTTTCGATATGGTTGAAGATATTGAATACGTGAAATTGAAAAATGACATGGCCGAAATTAAAGAACAATATGCCATTGCTGATGTAATTGGCTCAGGGGGTAATATCATCAAATTAAACACATTAGCTAAAACACGCAAAGGTCGTAAATTGTCGGTAACTGCTTTATCGGAGCTAAACGAGCACCTCAAAGCACTTACTATTGATGAACGTATTAAAAACTATGGATTAAAACAAGATAGAGCTGATGTAATTACAAATGCTGGCGATATGTATTTGGATGTTGCGCAATTGTTAGGCGCAAAAAGCTTTATTGTACCAAAAATTGGACTTATTGACGGTCTTATTCATCTACAGTACACTAAATGGAAATCAAAAAAACGCAATAAAAAACATTTCCCTGAAGAACTTGAAGAACAAGCTGATGAAATTCATTCAGAGGTTGAATTGACCGAGCCGGACGAAAAAATTAAAAACATTTAATGAATCAAAAAACAGGCTTGTATTTGAAGTATTTAGCAAACACATAGTTTCTTTCTTCTATTTTTCAAACGAAAAACTATAAAAGTGAAAGTAAATAATGCATAAAAATTTCATTTCGTATTGTTTGTTTCAAAAAATACCGTATCTTTGCAGCACATATAATTAAACAATGAACAACAGTTTTATACATATTCTTCTACTCGGTATTATTATTCTCTTGCAAAACAAGCAGAAGTGAGTTGGTATGTAAATAACTGTATAGAATATTTAAAGCCTTTCTCACTTCGGTGCGAGAGGCTTTTTTAATAATAGAATTATGGATAGATTATTTATTTTTGACACTACATTGCGTGATGGCGAACAAGTACCTGGATGCCAATTGAATACAATTGAAAAAATACAGGTAGCTAAAGCACTCGAAACCTTAGGTGTAGATGTGATAGAAGCTGGATTCCCGATTTCAAGTCCAGGCGATTTTAACTCAGTTGTTGAAATTTCGAAGGCTGTAACATGGCCAACAATTTGTGCACTCACACGTGGAGTTCAAAAAGATATTGATGTAGCTGCCGAAGCACTTCAGTATGCAAAAAACAAACGCATTCATACTGGTATTGGAACATCTGAGTTTCACATCAAACATAAATTTAACTCGACTCAAGACGAGATATTAGAGCGTGCAGTGGCAGCAGTTAAATATGCAAAACGCTATGTTGAGGATGTTGAGTTTTACTGTGAAGATGCTGGTAGAACAGATAATGTGTATTTAGCTCGTGTGGTACAAGCGGTTATAAAAGCTGGTGCTACCGTTGTTAACATTCCCGACACTACTGGCTACTGTTTGCCTTGGGAATATGGCGAAAAAATTAAATTCCTAATGGAAAATGTGAATGGCGTACATAATGCAATATTATCAACACACTGTCACAATGACTTAGGCATGGCCACTGCAAACACCATAGCTGGTGTACAAAACGGAGCTCGACAAGTTGAAGTAACCATTAATGGTATTGGCGAACGCGCCGGCAACACAGCACTCGAGGAAATAGCGATGATATTAAAATGCCACAAATCAATGAATATTGAAACGCAAATTAATACGCAAAAAATATACTCAACAAGTCGTATGGTTTCGGGCTTAATGAATATGCCTGTACAAGCAAACAAAGCAATTGTTGGTCGTAATGCATTTGCACACTCATCGGGCATACACCAAGATGGAGTTTTGAAAAATCGCGAAAGTTACGAAATTATGGATCCTATGGATGTAGGTATCGATAAAAACTCAATTGTACTTACGGCTCGTAGTGGTCGTGCTGCACTTAAACATCGTTTAAGCGTTCTAGGCGTAAATATCGAAGGTAATCAGCTCGATAAAATATATGAAGAATTTTTGAAATTAGCCGATAAAAAGAAAGACATAAACGATGACGATGTATTGGTTTTAGCTGGCAAAGAACGTTCGGAAAAACAACGCATCCAAATCGACTTTTTACAAGTCACCTCGGGTGTAGGTGTTCAATCAGTGGCAAGCATTGGTTTACTTATTGCAGGCGAAAAATTTGAAGCAGCTGCATCTGGAAATGGCCCTGTAGATGCTGCAATCAAAGCTCTTAAGAAAATAATTAACCGCACAATGACACTTCAAGAATTTACCATACAAGCAATCAACAAGGGTAGCGACGATGTAGGTAAAGTTCATATGCAAGTGGAGCATGCAGGTATTGTGTATTATGGTTTTGGAGCAAACACCGACATTGTAGCAGCTTCGGTAGAAGCGTATATAAACGCAATAAATCAGTTTATTAAATAGAAAGTCCACAAGTCCTCCAAACTGGAACTTAAGGAATTGCACATTTGTCAATTAAAAAAATATAGAATTTAATTATATGAACGAAACTAAAGACTCCCCCTTTGGGGGCAAAGCGGCTACCCTCTTTGACAAAATATGGGATGCCCACGTAGTATCATCGGTTGATAACGGACCTACACAGTTATATATTGATCGTCATTTTTGCCACGAAGTAACAAGCCCACAAGCTTTTAACGGACTTCGCGCTCGCGGACTAAAAGTATTTCGTCCGGAACAAACAACGATGACGGCCGATCACAACACGCCAACTATCAATCAAGATCAACCAGTTCAAGATCCAATATCACGTAATCAGCTAGATACTTTTGCAAAAAATGCAGCTGATTTCAACATGCCATTATTTTTTCCTTTAGGGCACATTAAAAATGGTGTTGTGCATATTATTGGACCTGAAAATGGCTTTACACACCCAGGAACAACTATTGTATGTGGCGACAGTCACACTTCAACACACGGTGCATTTGGTGCTATTGCTTTTGGCATTGGTACCAGTGAAGTAGAAATGGTGTTAGCAACGCAATGTATTTTACAAAGCCGCCCAAAAACGATGCGCATCACTTTCAATGGCAAATTAGGAGCTGGTGTATCAGCTAAAGATTTAGCACTTTATATGATTGCGCAATTAACTACAGGTGGTGCAACTGGCTATTTTGTAGAATATGCTGGCGAAGCTATCAGCAATATGTCGATGGAAGAGCGTATGACCGTTTGCAATCTTTCGATTGAAATGGGTGCGCGCGGTGGACTCATTGCTCCCGACCAAACAACTTTTGATTACGTAAATGGACGTGAATTTGCACCCAAAGGCGAAGAGTGGGATAAAAAATTAGCCTATTGGAAAACATTAAAGACAGACGAAGGTGCAACTTTTGATAAAGAACTAGTATTTGATGCTGCAGCCATCCAACCAATGATTACCTACGGTACAAACCCAGGTATGGGAATGGGAATTACAGATTCAATACCTACTCTTGACACTATTGACGAGGCTGGTAAGATCACCTACCTTAAATCGTTGGAATATATGGGATTTGAGGCTGGCGAAAAACTAGAAGGCAAAGCCATTGATTATGTGTTTTTAGGTAGCTGTACTAATGGTCGTATTGAAGATTTCCGCGTATTTGCGAACTATGTGAAAGGTAAGAAGAAAGCTGACAACGTGGTAGCATGGTTAGTACCTGGAAGTTGGATGGTAGAAAAACAAATTCGTGAAGAGGGCTTATTTGATATTTTAACAGAAGCTGGTTTTGCATTACGTCAACCAGGCTGCTCGGCATGTTTAGCTATGAACGACGACAAAGTACCAGCAGGCAAATATGCCGTATCTACATCAAACCGTAACTTCGAAGGCCGTCAAGGTCCAGGAGCACGTACCATTTTAGCAGGCCCACTTGTAGCAGCAGCAGCAGCTATCACAGGCAAAATTACTGATCCACGCAACTAATATTTAAGAACGAACAATGGACAAATTCATTAAACTTACATCAACAGTTGTTCCACTTCCGATAGAAAATGTGGACACAGACCAAATAATACCAGCACGCTTTTTAAAAGCTACAGACAAAAATGGTTTTGGCGATAATCTTTTTGCCGATTGGCGCTACAACAAAGATGGTAGCCCAAAGGCCGATTTTGTATTGAACAATAGCATGTACGCTGGCAGCTCCATACTTGTAGCAGGTAAAAACTTTGGCTCAGGCTCAAGCCGTGAGCATGCTGCATGGGCAGTAGCTGGATATGGCTTTAAAGTAGTTGTTTCTAGCTTTTTTGCCGATATTTTCCGAAACAATGCATTAAATAATGGTGTACTACCAGTTATAGTGTCTGCCGAGTTTGCTGCCGAAATATTCGCAGCAGTACAGGCCGATGCCAAGATTACACTAACTGTTGATCTTGAAAATCAAATGATCACGAACAATGCAAATGGCAAGTCAGAATCTTTTGAAATTAACGCTTATAAAAAAGAATGTCTTTTAAATGGATTAGATGACATCGATTATTTAATAAGCAAAAAAGAGATGACTGAAGCATACGAATTAGCACGTAAGTAAACTCCTCAATATCTCAAGAAGTAATTTGAAGAAATACTTTAAAATAATATCAACGACTAAAAACAATTCCCCCTTGAGGGGAATTTGAGGAGGCTTTATGATAGAAATAATGGATACTACACTCCGAGATGGTGAGCAAACCTCCGGAGTATCTTTTGCAAGTCAGGAAAAGCTAAGCATTGCAAGGCATTTGCTCGAAGAACTAAAAGTTGATCGTATTGAGATTGCTTCGGCTCGTATTTCTGATGGTGAGTTAAATTCAGTAAAGAAAGTGACTGATTGGGCTCGCGAAAATGGTTATTTAAATAAAGTCGAAATACTTGGATTTGTTGACGATTTAAACTCTTTAAATTGGATGCAGCAAGCAGGATGTAAGGTATTAAACTTACTTTGCAAGGGTTCCGAGAGCCACTGCTTACACCAACTAAAGAAAACACCAGAGCAACATATTGCTGACATCCGAATTGTAATTGAGAATGCTCGCAAAATGGGTGTGGATGTTAATATATACCTAGAAGACTGGTCCAACGGTATGCGTAATTCTATGGACTATGTTTTCTTCATGGTTGACAATCTACAAAAAGAATCGATTAAACGCATTATGTTACCAGATACGTTGGGTGTATTAAATCCAACCGAAACGGGTGCATTTTGTAAACTAATGATTGATAAATACCCATCGGTTCATTTCGATTTTCATGCTCATAACGATTACGACTTGGCTGTTGCAAATGTTTTTGAGGCAGTAAAAGCCGGAATAAACGGCATACATGTAACCATCAATGGTTTAGGCGAACGAGCAGGTAATGCAGCACTCTCAAGTGTAGTGGCTGTACTACACGATCAACTTAGAATTAAAACAAAAATTGATGAGTCGAAAATAAACTCGATAAGTAGGCTTGTTGAATCATATGCAGGCGTTCGAATTCCTGCCAACAAACCCGTAATTGGCGATTATGTATTCACACAAGTTGCGGGAATACACGCCGATGGCGACAACAAAAAGAACCTATATTTCAACGAGTTACTACCTGAGCGCTTTGGACGAGAACGCCTGTATGCGCTTGGAAAAAATTCAGGTAAAGCTAGTATTTTAAAAAACTTACAACAGCTTGGCATTGAACTTGACGATGAAATAATGCGCAAAGTTACCCAACGAGTTATTGAGTTAGGTGATAAAAAAGAACTCATATCGCTCGAAGATTTACCTTACATTGTTTCGGATGTTGTTAATAACGATGAAGAAAATAAATCCATTCGCATACTTAACTACTCGTTAACCGTATCAAAAGGCTTACGCCCAATGGCGAGCGTAAAAACCGAAATTAATGGTGAGGTTTACGAAGAAACAGCAAGTGGCGATGGACAATTTAATGCAGTTTCGAAAGCCCTGTACAAAATGTACAAAAAGCTCAGTAAACCCACACCAGAGTTACTTGATTATCAAGTAGTAATACCTCCAGGGGGCAAAACTGATGCGATTGTCCAAACAATTATTACTTGGAAGTTCAATGAAAAAGTATTTAAAACACGTGGATTAGACGGTGACCAAACAGTTTCGGCACTCAAGGCCACCGAAAAAATGCTTAATATAATTGAAAAGGAAAACTTCTAAAACAAGACACGAATGTTTTATTGCATATAGCATGCTATAAGCACAAAAACAATAGCGAATAGAATAATAATTGACGCTTTTAATATTTTTTTGGGAGTAGTATCTGGGGTTATTTCTTTTAGTATTAGCAATGCTACAATAACCATAAATGCTCCGATTGGAATTAATAGAAAGTTCATATAATTTTGATTTGAAGGGTTTATGTGTGTTTAAAAAAAAATTCCGCAATTAGTAAAATAATTAGAAATAATATAGAATAATAAAATGGCTAAAAAACTAAAAATTGCTGTACTGCCAGGTGATGGCATCGGCCCTGAAATTATCGAACAAGCTGTTAATGTAACAAAAATAGTGTGTAAAAAGTTCGGTCATGAGTTAGAATATGAGTATGCTATTGTTGGAGCAACAGCAATTGACCAAGTAGGTGAACCTTATCCACTTGCAACGCATGAACTTTGCATGAAATCGGACGCAGTTCTTTTTGGAGCTATAGGCGATCCGAAATACGATAACAACCCTGCAGCAAAAGTGCGCCCAGAACAAGGACTTCTTAAAATGCGCAAAGACCTTGGACTTTACGCCAATATTCGCCCCGTAACTACATTCCCATCGCTTATCCACAAATCGCCTTTGCGTGCCGATTTGGTTGAAGGTGCCGACTTTATGTGTATTCGCGAATTAACAGGTGGTATGTATTTTGGTCGCCCTCAAGGACGTGCCGAAGATGGTAATACAGCATACGACACATGTGTTTATACACGCGAGGAGGTTGAGCGTATTTTGCATTTAGCTTATAAATATGCAGGTCAACGTAATAAAAAAGTAACAATCGTTGATAAAGCGAATGTACTAGCCACTTCGCGCCTATGGCGTCAGATTGGCCAAGAAATAGCACCACAATATCTAGATATTGAAACTGAATTTATGTTTGTTGACAATGCTGCAATGCGCATTATTCAATGGCCTAAAAGTTTCGACGTATTAGTTACCGAAAACCTATTTGGCGACATTCTAACCGACGAAGCATCTGTAATTACAGGCTCGTTAGGTATGCTTCCATCAGCATCAGTAGGTATTCACACATCAGTATTTGAACCTATACATGGTTCGTACCCACAGGCTGCGGGCAAAAACATAGCCAATCCGTTAGCTACAATTCTTTCGGCCGCACTTATGTTTGAGTACGCATTTGGCATGATGGAAGAAGGCGCAATCATTCGTCAAGCAGTAACAGCCAGTATGGATGCTAAAGTGGTAACCGAAGATATTGCTAATAATGAAAAAGCTTATTCTACAAGTGAAGTTGGCGAGTGGATTACAAAATGGATTGAGAAAAACTAATCGCAACGGAAACTTATAACACATGAATAGGGCTGAATCGGATTATCGATTCAGCCCTATTTTTTATGCAAAAAAATAAATAATAAGCGTATATTTGCATCAAAATACAACACAAAATACAAAAGTTAATGAAGTCATTCGCTAGCGACAATTATTCAGGAATACATCCTGAAATTTTAGAAGCAATAACCAACGCTAATTCAGAACATGCCATTTCGTATGGCGATGATTATTATAGCATAAAAGCACAAGAAGTTTTTGAATCGTTACTGGGAAAAGTACAAGTACTTTTTGCATTTAACGGCACTGGTGCCAATGTTATTAGCCTCAAATGCTGCACATTGCCTTTTCAGGCAGTGCTATGTGCCGAAACAGCACATATTAATGCCGACGAATGTGGAGCACCAACCCAAAGTATTGGAGCATCACTTATTACAATTCCTACCATCGACGGCAAACTCACTCCGACTCTTATTCAACCCTATTTATGCAGAATAGGGAATGTTCATAACACACAACCAAAGGTAATATCTATCAGCCAGAGCACTGAGCTTGGTACTGTTTATACACTTAATGAGTTGAAAGCATTATGCGATTTTGCACACAAAAACAAGCTCTATGTTCACATGGATGGTGCACGCATATCAAATGCAGTAGCAGCATTAAATGTGGATTTAAAAACAGCTACAGTGGATTGTGGTGTTGATATAATGAGTTTTGGAGGCACCAAAAATGGCATAATGATAGGCGAAGCTGTTCTAATTTTCAATGAGGAACTAAAAATGCATGCAGCTTATTATCAAAAACAAAGTGCGCAATTGTTTTCAAAAAACCGATTTATAGCAGCTCAGTTTATTGCGCTTTTAAACAACAACCTTTGGTTACAAATGGCAAAACATGCCAATGCGATGGCAAAACTATTATCAACAGAGGTGCAAAAAATTGAAGCCGTAACACTTACCCGTGCTACAGATGCAAATGCGGTATTTGCCATTATACCTAGCAAGGCAATTGCACCACTACAAGAGCGCTACCGCTTTTATGTATGGAATGAAACAACAAGCGAACTCCGTTGGATGTGTTCTTATGACACTTCCGAAGCCGAAGTTCGCGATTTTGTTTCGTATCTTGAAATGCTTTGCCAAAAAACAGAAGCAGATTAACGTGTGAACTTCACATAACGAGGGATAGAAGGTTCATATTCCTCGTTATCCCACAATGAGCTGGTAATCATTAAATCGGCACTATATCGATTACAGGCAATTGGCACATTGTGCACGCGACATTGACGTAGTAACATCTGAATATCAGCTTCATGAGGCTGAGCATTTAAGTCGTCGATTAAAAAAATTGCTAAGTTAATTTGTTTACGTACAACCAATGCTGCAATTTCAGCATCGCCTCCTAGAGGACCCGAATTCATACATGTAATATCAACTTCAACACCTTTTTCGTTTAAAGCAGCTTCTATTAAACTACCTGTTGTACCGGTGCAAATTAGTTTGTGTTTCGACAATAAATCAGCATTATGTAATGCCCATTCAACCATGTCGGCTTTACGGTTATCGTGCGCTACTAATGCAATTGAAAGTTGTTTTGCCATAATTCTTATTTTTATATATTTTATTGATGAAATTTTCACAAATAGTAAAAATCACATCAGTTGATTTTTCTGAAATAATACCTTACACATCATAATATCAAAATGAAGACCACCGCCTTACAACTTCGACATAAAACGCTGTACATCAACCAAAAATCGCTCATGAACACCTTCACCGACCACATCACCTTTCGAATCAGTTACTTGCAATTCAAAAGCATACCTCCTACCTTCGTTTTCAGTTAAGCTAGCTACGCAGGTAAGCTCTTCACCTATAGCACTCGCTTTCATATGTTTCACAGAGATAGAAGTACCTACACTCGAACCACCTTCAGGGAGTTCAATCAATTGCATTGCGGTATTCTCCATAAATGCAACAAGCGAAGGGGTTGAAAAAACGGGTAATAACCCTGAACCTAAACTTTCGGCCGTTTGAGAACTTAATACGGTCAGTTTTTTTGAAAATTGTTTGCTCATTTTAAAATTGGGAATTAATATATTACTTTCTACGATTTATACGTTCTGCTTTTAACCAAACCATATAATCGTTTAAATCTTTACGAACTTCAGGACTTAAAATTAAAAGTCCAATTATATTTGGAACAGCCATTGCCAAGACCAACATATCCGAAAAATCGACCAACGCACTTAAACTCATCACCGAACCTAATGCAGTAACAATAAGGAAAGCCACTTGATAAATACGTGTAGCTAATAAACGTGAACCAAAACGACGTTCAAACATGTCGCCAACTAAGAAGTCAAAGCTTTTTACTCCGTAATACGACCAAGAGATTATTGTAGTGTATGCGAAAAGTATTATTGTTGGTAAAAGCAAATAAGGGAACCAGGTTGAAACAGTTGAAAAAGCAGCTGAGGTTAATTGAGAGCCTGATAAGTTATCTGGATTAACATACAAACCTGTTGTTACAATTACCAAAGCTGTAAGCGTACAAATAACCACTGTATCGATAAATGGCTCTAGTAGTGCAACAATACCCTCTGTTACTGGTCGTTCGGTTTTCACAGTTGAATGGGCGATTGCGGCCGAACCAATACCTGCTTCATTCGAAAACGCAGCACGGCGAAAACCGATAATCATAACACCCACAAAACCACCTTTAGCAGCGTCGGCATTAAAAGCACCATCAAAGATAACTCCCACAGCCGGTCCCAAATGTTCATAATTTATAGCAATCACCACCAAGCAAGAAGTGATATAAAGAATTGCCATAATTGGAAACAACTTATCGTTAACGCGTGCAATGCCCTTAATACCACCCAAAATAACCACACCAACCAATACGGCAATCAATATACCTAATGCTAATTTATAATCTTGAAGCAACGGAAAAGTAATAATAGTTTGCGCTACGACCTGATTTGACTGAAACATATTTCCAATTCCAAAAGCACCTATTGAAGCAAAAATAGCAAACATAATAGCTAACACTTTTCCTGTTTTAACTAAACCACGGTTAGCCAAACCATCGCGTAAATAGTACATGGGACCACCCGAAACATTGTTATCCTTATCTAGTTTTCGATATTTCACACCTAAAGTACACTCCGTAAACTTGGTAGTCATACCTAATAAACCAGCCACTATCAACCAAAAAGTAGCACCTGGACCACCCAATGAAATAGCCACAGCAACACCTGCAATATTTCCTAGCCCCACAGTTGCAGCACAAGCTGTAGAAATAGCTTGAAAATGCGAAATTTCACCGGAATGACCCTCCTTATCAAATTTCCCCATTGCTAATTCAATAGCATGTTTAAATCCTTTGATATTGATAAACTTAAAGTAGATTGTAAAAAATACAGCTCCAAAAACTAACCAAACTACGATGAATGGTATTTTTATTCCAAACTCAAAGCCCAAAGCAGCAAATGGATCGAAAAATAAAATCTTATCCAAATAAAAAATGATGGGTTCAAATATTGAGTTTACCAAATCGTCGATACTTGATTTGGTTTGAGCAGATACACCCATTACACTTAATAAAGAAAAAAATAAAAGTAGTAGTTTTCGCATAATCAATTCGTTTTTAAAGCCTATTTGCAATAATATTATTTAATTTTTCCGATTCCCGTTCCCAACAAAGTTCATCAGCAATTCGAGCAAAATGAGATGTATCAAATTGCTCATTAAGTAAAGTTGTAATAACTTTTGCCAAATAATTAGCGTCGTACTGATTTATAAGTAAACCTGTATTGTAGTTCGAAACGATATTTCTAATTTCAGGAAAATCAGTAGCTAAAATGGGAACACCCGCATGTAAATAATCGAAAATACGGTTGGGTAAAGCATAATAATAACTTAACCCTATGTTTTCGAGCAAACACAAGCCTAATGAAGCTGACGATGTGTAAGTATAAAGCTCATCGCCAAGGACTCGCCCTAAAAAAAACACCTTAGTTGTTAGTTGTTGATCTATCACCATTTTCTTTAGCTGCTGCTCAATATCGCCACAGCCAATAATAACAAGAACCGCATTTTCAATTTTTGGCATTGCGGCAATAACCCACTCAAGACCACGACCTTTATTTAATGCACCTTGGTAAAGTATTATTTTACGGTCGCCATAATCAAGTTTTTTGGGAAATTGCGCTTTACGTGTCGGGATGTTGCGCACAACATTCATCTCAATACCATAGCGATCTTGATAATAAGAGGCTATTGACTGACAAACTGTAAATGAAGAAGATAGACGTGGAAAAATTAAATCTTCAATTTTGGTCCAAAACCATTTTGGAAACTTTCTATTATGAAGCTCTGGCACCTCAGGAAATAATTCATGAGCATCAAACACTATTTTTTTGGATCTAATTTTTGAAGCAAAAAATCCAGCTAAAACGGTATCTGTATCATTAGCAAGCACATGTGTATATCTCGAAAAAAGCAAAAACAAAAAGGCACGTATATTAAACTCGGCATAGAACAATACTGAACTATTAAATACCATGCGCATTAAGCGGCTTTTAAAAGCCAACTTGACATCAATAGCAGTTCGCCCCCGCCTACCAAGCAGTAATACATCGAAATTATTCTGGCTAAACACTGAAGCCACTTTCAACACACGTTGATCGGTCGCAAAATCATTTGTAGCCAGAATAATTATTCGATTCATTATTTTTGGGCTAGGTATTTTAAAAGATCAACATAGAGCTTACGATGATAAGCATTTGGGGTTTTCTCAACCATATTATTGTGCCATAACAACGACAGCTCACCGTTAAAACGCTCAACCACATTTATTAGTTGCTCACAATACTGATAAGCATCATGAGCATTCATGTACATATAACGCTTATCGCTCAATGATCTATCCATAATTGTAAGCGAATGCAAGGTCAATGAATTAAGCGATTTATCTTGCGGATTTATATATTTTACAGGCCTACAGGTACCAAGTCTAAACCCAGCCATGTCGGCATATCCTAAGCTAAAATCATCAGTAATACCCGCATTTTGAAGCTCAATCATATGATGTGGTTCGCGTGTATTCATAAAGTGATTTCGATTGTAAACTATTCGATTTTGAACCGCCTTTTCAAGCTTTTGCTTTTCGGCACCAACAAGCTGTGGGTTTACACCACACTCATAACTAGCGTGAAGGCCAACCGCAACCGACTTGCGTTTACAAAAACGGATAAGATACTTATAATCGGGCACTTGAAGATTAGGGAAAGGCTTATCTTCTTTGTATTTTGAACCCATCGAACGAATAAAAACAATAGTTTCGCAACGATGATAACCCATTACTTTACGCAAATCATTATTCACTTTAAATAGGAAAGGGAACGTATACCATGGGTCGTCGGTTAAACGACCAAAAAAGCTTTGCAACGCTCTTCTCCCTTCTTTTGGTCTTTTAATTCCGCGTATTAAACCTCCAAGCATTCCACGCACTGATCTGAAATGCGAAATTAAATCCACATCGTGTGTTAAATACACCTTTTTAATAATTTGTGGTGGATCGGTAACGGCGTAACCATTATCACGAAGTAAAGTTCTAAATTGACTTCCCCATTCCTCAATTATTGGCCGATCAATAAAACCAGCTTTATATGGAAGCGATTCTTTACCTGGAAAGCGTCCGTACACATCACGAGCTTTAGGGCGCACTAATTCCTCGTAGCGCGAAATAAGGAAATAAGTACCTGCAACAATGTCAGCATTAAGCACAAGTGTATTCCCAATTATTTCGGCAAAAGGTTCACCATAAAGAATAGGAACCTCATCCCAAATTTTGAGAGGCAAAGTGGGTAAACTTGTAGGTGTACCATACACCTGATCATCAAAAAAACCAGATGATTTAATTACAACATTATATGAATCAAACTGTCGAAAGTCTGAAGTATAACCAATTTTAAAATCAAGCTTTTCTAAATCGTCAATACCCAACAAAAAACCAATGATATAATCGAAAACCTCTTTCACAAGATACTAACTTATTTTATACGTGTTTTTTTAATATGAGCAAATGTAACAACGATTGCAACCACTACTCCAAGCATTAAATCGCTAGTAGTAAAATAGCCCAAAATTTCGTTACCAATAGGTGTGTAGTTTGTGGCATATTTTAAGATAAGAGCAATAACAGAAAATAGCGAAAACACACCAATACCGTACAATATATTTTTTATAATTGGAGACATAATATTTTTTGAGAATTAAAAAATAGAAGTTCAAAGATAAAAAATAAATACCAATTTGGCAAAAAAGCCAATTAGGTTTAATTATTTGTAACCAAGCATAATTATTTATGCCAAATAACACGATAAAAACAAGTAAAAAAGAAGATCTTAAAGAAAAAAGAGAAGCTATCAAAATGGATTAAAATAGACAAAATCCGTTGATAAAAAAACAAACAATGTTGAAACTCACATTTATTTCCCCGATAAACGAGCACGTATTTTCAGAGCTACTTTTCGTAAGTATGGAAAATACTTACCACTTTTCACATTGTACGCAAACGACTGGCTATCAAAAATCATTTCAAAATTTTCGGTACAAAAAACTGGTTTTCCGGTTATTTTATTTATTTCTAAAGCCTGATGGAGCGAACTTTCGAAAAACAAATTGTATTCGGCCTGTTTATATGTATTAGCTTTGTGTTGACCATGACTATTCGCGCGTTGACGTGCACGCATATCGGGCAAATCGAGCATAACAAGTTTATTGTATTTTACATTATTTTTTGCCAACCAAATTTCTGTTTCCTTCCTATATTTTTCAAGTCTCGAAGTTACTAAGGTACCTATTTTACTCCCAGGTACATACAATGGAGCAGCATTTAATATAAAATCAGTATATTTAGGTCCATCATCATTCTGTTCGTCGGTTGGATCAACACAGAGAACACCATCAATATCAAAGCATGATTTTTCGAGAACAGAATGATTAAAAATATTCCACTGAAAGTATCGTGGTAGCGGTACTATCTCAAAATAATAATCAACCATACTCTCTTTGCCTGGAATAATAAAAATGGCACAGAAACTAAGTTCAAAATGTGGATCAATATCAAGTAAAAGTTTTTTTGCTTTCACCATTGCATTACCCGAAGCGATACTATCGTCGACAATAAGAATTTTTTTATACTGTTTTACGTCAAAAAACTGACCACGTTCACCCGCTTTATAAATATGGCCATTTCGAAACGAATGAATATCGGTGTAAGGCTTATTCAAATACAAGGCCAATAAGTTGGCTGGCAGCATGCCACTACGAGGAATACCTACAATTAAATCAATATCTCTTGGAATAATACTAATACGTTTAAGTATTATATTATTCATATCTGTAATGTTTCTGAAGTACATAAACGTATATTTTAAATGAATTTTTCAAGAATATTTGCAAAAGATTCAGTGCGAGCTTCCCAAGAGTTTTGAGAAGCAAACTCTATCCTACGTCGAATACTGCTAGCGGTATCGTCGGCAGTTTCGGCAATTAATTTCCGCACAAAATCTTCTTTATCAGATGCAACACTCACCAAGCCTTCAAATTCAGGTAGTACAGCAAATGCATTCATTACCAAAGGTACACCAACAGCAAGGTATTCGTTAATTTTGAGTGGATATATATTTTTATTTACCTCGTTTACAATATATGGAATCATGCCAACATCGTAAGTGGCAAGCAATTGTGGAACATCATTAGGCTTGATAGGATCGAAAAATTTAACATTCGGAAATTCGAGTAAACGAGAGCGCAACTTTTCGTTTCGCATATCACCCGTAAATTCGAAGTCGAAATTAGGCAACTTACCAACAGCATAGGCAACAGTTTCAATATCAAAACGTGGATCAAGACTTCCAATAAACCCTACCCTTTTACGTTCACGATCGTACACCCTACTCTTTGAAAATTGATTAAACACAGGAAAATCAACGCCATTTTTAACAACAAAGCTATTCTCATTGATTTTCTTCTTTTCGAAATTTAAATGATCAGAGGTAGTAATAATTGCTTTTACAAGTGTTGAGAATTTCTTTTCGATTTCAAAAATTCGATTCCCAAAAAACACTGATTCAACACCGTCATAGCAATAATAAAAATGTAAACTTTCACCCAATTGATTAATTAATGATAGCCCGAAAATCGGGTTATAGGCTGTAATGGCAATTGGATTTTTCATGCCAATTTTACGCATTGCTCTCTTTAACGTTAGCTTATAAAGAAACACATTAAAAGGAAAAAGCAGATTAAAAATAAATTCGTTTTTCAAGAAAAAAACAGGTAATCCTGGTGGTATAACTAAGTTATACACCTGCGTACCAACATTTGTTTTAATTAGTTGCAATCTTTTTTCTATTCCAAACATCCGTTTTACAGGAGCATTTTGCTTACCTCGTAAGGTAGAGTATACATCCTTAATTGTATAAGGATATTCTACAAATAGAATCCGATTATTTTCGGCTAAGCGTTCCAATATTTGCACGGTTGACTTTGCATAATTACCAAACCAACTGGTGTTTGCAATGCAAATAATATCTTGTCCTTTTAACATGATGTATTGATAATTGGTTATTTGAAACGAGCTATAACAACTCAGATATATTTTGCAACTCGTTCTTTTTATTAATGAACATCTCCCACCATACAGCCAATGTTAGCAAATTAATAATTTGATTCGCCTTTACTTGTTGAAACCAAAACCAATAAGACTTAGAGGTGGCTATAATCTCGTACTGCTGTAGCAATTTGTCAATGGAGTCGCTCTTAAATAAGGTTTTAACAGCATCAGACTGTTTAAGATAATCAAACAAAATGTGTCGCTGATTATCATTTTTAAGAAATATAGGTAAGGGAGCAAAACCACCTTGCTTTTTGCGGTCAGTTATTTCGGTAGGAAGTTTTGGTTTTAAATAGCTTTTGTGTAAATACTTCGAAACCCCTTTCCCACTTGCTAACTCATCAAGAGTGCCTTTAAACTTGTAAGCAACAGGCATTTCATTTAAAAAATGATACAAGTCGGTACTCATATACGGAAATGATATTTTATTATCAAATAACTCCGACATACGTGATGATTTAAACAAAATTACTTCATCAATAACTTGCTTAATATCAATATTGTAGTTTCTATTGTAAAAAAAATCGTCAAAATCAGTAAATTTGGTAGGAGCTTCTTTTAAATAGCTTAACTGTTTCAAATTAAAGCCCGTCTTACTCATTTTATGAAGCATCGATAGGGAAAAACCAAACGTATCGCTTTGTTGAATATCAAGTATTTTGCGATTATGAAACTGTGTTCTAAAAAGAATATTATCTTTTTCAAAAGCTGAAAAAGAGTTTCCTAGTCCATCATAAACCTTTTGCAAAAGTGTTAATCGTTTTAGTCTAAACTTCCAATGCATAGCAAGCTCTTTGCCTGAGGTTCCAAAATGTTGATCGTTGCCATCGCCACCTAAAATAACATCAGGCTTTTCGCCCGACTGTTTTACTAGTTGCATAGCCGTAAAATTGACAAATAAACCACCTTCTTGAAACGGATCACCTGTTTGACCTATAATTTGTGGCAACTTCATAATTTCGGTGCCATCAATTTCATACTCATAATGTTTACTATTGTATCGGTCTGCAAGAATTTTAGCTAGCGGAAGCTCCGTCCACGGATTATCTTTAAAACCGATAGAATACGAAACAACAACGCCCTGATAAACCTCACGCAAAGCCGAAATATTTCCTCCCGAATCATATCCACCACTGAGTAACAATCCAACTTTTTTACTATTCAGAATTCTGTTTTCAATCGATTTTTTATGGAGTTCTTCATATTGTTTAACTGCTTGCTCTATTGACAATTTAGTTTTTGCAACTTTACTCATATAGCTTTTAAAACTGAATAAATCCTTCGTTTCAAACTTATTGTTTGAATAAATTAGCACATTTCCTGCCTGAAGTTTGGACACACCCTGCAACGAAGTCATTGGCGAAGGAATATAGCCAATACTTAAAAAAGTCATTAAAGCTTCTTGATTTGGCACACATTTAAAATCAGCTAAACGCGTGAATTCAATCAGATTCGTGCAAAAAGCACTATTTGAATAAAAAAACTGTGGCCCTACACCATGTCTATCTCGAACAACATGCACCACTGATTTTTCAATAATAAAAATCAAAAAATCACCATCAATAGTTTCGAAGCAATCGAGTCCATTTTCAATGTAAGCTTTTAAGAGCGCATCGATAGTTGTATTATACAAACTCCCCGCTAAAAACAAATGAATATCTGCATTATTAAGCGTTTCAAGTTCAGTAAGTGAGCTAAAGTCACCTAATGATAATGCAGAAAAGGTAGAACAAGTTATCGTTGATTTCTTCATAAACTAAATTTTACGTAATCATTTATTCCTTTCAAAAAATCATTCTAAACAATAAAGCAATACACGCTGGCAAATATAACTGATACATTAAAATTTTAATGTAACTATAAAAATAAAAATGCTGTGATATAAAATGTATTTATTGTGTAGAATTAAATGCTACATGCAATATTTATATAATAAAAAAGAAGTTCAATACAGTTAGTTCTTTAGAATTAGTCTCTTTATCCTATTATACACAATAACCTCGATAAAATATGAAAACAACACCAAGACAATGACATAAAGCCCATATTCAACAATTTTATTATTTACAAAATTTAAATATGTGGCTTCAACAACTAAATAATGATGTGAAATATAAATAACATAGGAACAAGAAGCCAGAAATTTAAAAGGTGTAAGAAATATATCAAAGGCGATCCAATTTAACTTACGCCAAACAATAGCTCCGACTAAAACCATTATTGCAAATATAAAATGACGCAACTCAACAAATGGATAGGCGACTAATGGGTAGGTATAGATTTTGGTGTATTCGAAATTCAATTTCAGATTTAATGCTAAAATTGCCGAAATGGAACCTAACAAAACCAATTGAGGCATTATGGCTTTGAATGTAAACTCTTCTTTCTTTAAATAAATATCGGCAAAGTGCACTCCTGTCCACCAAATAGCAAAATACATGGCTAATCTGTTTACAATAAAAGGATAAACCATATAACTTAATGCTGCAATTATTGTAAGTACTGTAACAAACTTGTTTAGCTTTTCTTTAGCTACGTGGGTAACTAACACGAAAAACAGCATGTAAAACCACCATTCGTAGGATAATGACCAAAGTACACCATTACCCATGTAAGATGGTACAATAACATTTGGTTTTTGCGAAATTACATCCTGAAGCATAAACAAATTTCCTACTAAAATCTTCAAATCTGGATTAGCCCACGTGCCAACGCTATAGCACTTAATAGCGTAAGCCATTATAAAAATCAAAAAAAGAGGTATATAAAGTCGAATAAAACGTCGAATAAAATAATAACCAAATGACTTGTCTTTTGATTTTTCGTAGGTAAACTTTATTACAAAGCCAGATAGTACAAAAAATACGATAACAGCCTCTGGGCCAAAGCGAAACAAATAACCAATATTAACACCCCACAATTCGATTTTTTGAGGTAAAATATGGAAAAAAACAACATAAAGAGCAGCAAAACCTCTTACTGCTTCTAATTTATCAAGTCTACTTGCTTTCATAATGTGATTTTTTAAGCTAAAAATTTCATTAAGTAATTGATTTACTATTGTCTGATTCAGTTCGCTCCCACTCTGGCATAAGCGAAATTAGTACCATACTAACAAAAACAATGATAATATTAGGCAGTTGACCTAAACTTGACGCCGTATAGGACGACACAATCAAACCATACATTCCACTTGTAAAAGCCATAGCTTTAAATTTATATTCGGGCTTTTTAAGTCGAAAAAAAACAAGAAAAGAGGCTTTAAAAACAATATAAAAAATCATAATCAGGTAAAAAGTTAAGCCAACTATCCCTTGCTCGGCCCATATCTGAATATAAAATCCATCGGTAGCCGTTTCGGCCAATAAGGTACCAGGACTAAACCGCAACCCCCAATTTCCAGCAGACCCCACACCGCCACCAAATGGCCTTGTTTTTAAATATTCAGCAAAAATTTTTCTATTATCATTGCGAACATTCATGGACGCATTATCTTCATCAAAGGCCGTTCGCATTCGTCGTATTTCGTAGTTCCCCTGCCCAACAGTAGTGTATTTAAGCAAGAAAAAAATAGAAAAAATAATTGACCCTACCGTAATTATTATAGTAAACCGCTTTGATAAAATGGTATAAATAACAAAACCAACTAAAGGTACTGAGATTGCACTGCGGGTACCCGATATTAACAAAGCGAAAATTGATAAAAATCCAACAAAAAAGAAAAAGTACTTAAGTTTCCGTTTAGGCTCATGGATACCTAAAACGATGTAAAGCACTCCGAAATATCCCATTGAGCTACCAAATGTGCCTGCATCCGAAAAGATTGAAAAAACACGCAATTGCCCAAAAAGTATATGAGTAGAGCGATTCCCTGGTTGATTTAGCCAGCGCGACTCCCATTGATCGACACCTAAATATTTTTGTGATAACGCTTTAGCTATAGCCACAAGAGTAAACCACGCCGTTATTTTTATAAAAACATCTAAATCTTTCGGCTTATTAAAAATCATGTATGTTAAAGGTACGGTTAAGAAAATATACAAACCTTGACCTCGCATAGCATAAAACCAAGCCTCACGACTAACTGCCTCGGGATTAAACAGCTGCAAGAAAGTCATAGTATACCATATTATTACAAAGTATGTAAAATCACGACTTGCATTTTTCCACTCAAGTTTATTATTAAACTGGCTGAATATTAAGGACAGCCATGTAAGAACTAATAAACCATCGACAGCTAAGCCCAATGGGGCTGGTATGTAACGCGACAAACCGATAGCAAAATAATTAGCAACTAATACGGAGTAAAACCCTATACGTGGATTTCCAAAAAACTTGTACAAATAAAAAATTGGTCCCGGCAATACCAGTAAAGCTATACCTGCAACAAAATTATCCTTCGAAAAGAAAAAAACAGCACCAAACAACAAAACAATAAAAATAACACTCACTACAGATAGTAGTAAAATGTGCTTTATTTTATTGTCAAAATATGTTGGATTTTCACTCATTCAAGCCCTCTTTAGTTGAAAGATTAATTATACTACTCGCTTCAAAAATTTCTTCATAATTTTACGAATAAATGAACGCCTTTTAGGAATATCGCCATACATTTCTTCTAAATTGTCAGGTTCGGCAAAATTAAGTATTGCAAATAATGCGTTGGGCGAAAGTATATTTTTTAACTTATCGAGCATAAAAACATCTGCATTTGACCAAGAAGTATTTGCATCATATACAATAAAGTTTTTTGTACAACCCGAAGCTAAAACCGTATTATTCACACCGTTGCTTACAGGTGGATAGATAGCAATGACATAATCGGCATCTATTTCATGATCGTGAATTAAAGTTTGATAGTCTGTATATTTATCCACATTCAAACTTAAGTCGAGTACAGAAAAACCATTAGTTTCTTCTTGCTTATTATCATTCTGCAAAACTGCTACTTCGGGTTTGGGAACAAAGCTAATTAACGACACACGCACACCATGTTTAAGAATCTCCTCTGCGAGGAAATGAGCTACAGACGTTTTACCTGCATTATCCCAAACGCTAAAAATCTGCAAAACAAGTGGCTTACTAGATACGGCTAATCCCTTTTGAATATTTTCATACAACAACAAAGATGCTCTATGATTTAGCAGATCTGTATCAATAAATTTTTTGTGCTTCTTGTTTTTTATCGTAAAAGCAGCTATCACATCGAGGCCTGTAGCTAATTTCAACAACGAAGGTGACTTTAACCGATGGTCTAGAAGTTCAATAATAAACACGGCCAACAAATAGAATATAGCCGTAAACAACACAGCAACAATCACATACATATTTTTCTTCGACGGTATTGAATTTATAGGAAATTTGGGCACATCGAGCACATTCATATTTGAACGCATATCGATACTTTGCTGATTCTGACGAGCAAGTCCTAAATGATGGAGAGTGTTTAAGTACTCTCGTTCGTACACATCAATTTCGCGCTCAATGCGTTTGATAGTTGCACCCAATGGAGCATAACGCTTAAACTGCTTCATAAACTCAATCAATCTAAGTTTCATCGACTTATACAATGCGTTGTAATTTTCGTTGTTTTTTACAGCATCGAGCCACTCCGAAAGTAGCCTTTGTGATTCGATTCCTTGACTTTTAGAATCGAAAATATTCATTGAATCAATTTTATTTTCAAGCGAATTTTCTACTTTATTTCTTTTTTTTCGCAGTTCGGGCAACTTGTTTCGGTTCGGGTTATTTACATCTAGTTCAATCGAAGTAATTGCCTCATTCAGAGCAACCAATTGCTCCCGAATACTCAAAATCGTGTTGTTTCGTAAATTAATGTTATAACGTTTTTCGACCTCATTTTCCAGCTTCTCTAACACTGCTTGCGACGCTTCAAATTCCATTTTCACTTCTTGTAAACGGACTTCGATTTTTTCCTGTTGAGTGGTTACTTGCTCGGTTTGTTCGTAATAGTTAATGACCTCATTATCTATATTAAAATCGAGCAATTTCTGTTCAGCCACATCCAATTTGATCGCAATTTCGCGTAATTTAGCCTCAAAATACTCAACTGCCGAACTTGATTGACTAACCTTGATACCGCTATATTTTTCAATAAACACTTCGGTAGCAAACTTGACAGTATTAAAACAGACTCCAGCATCCTCCGACTCATAACTAAGCTTTATTAAGTCGCTATTTGACAAGCGCTCGGCCTTTAAATTCGAAATTGCTTGAATACTATAATACTTGTGACTATGATTCATCAAGCTATAAATGAAGTTTTTATCATCATGTGTTATGTACTTATTTAAATTGGAATAGGTTTGTGCAAAATTACCTTTCACAACCAACTTCTTAATCTCTTTCGGAACAATAGTCTGAAGTTCATTGTAGGAATCGATTGACAGTATCTCCTTATTAGGTTTAGACAATATTAAGTGCTGTGTAAGTAATTTAAGCGAAACCTCTTCGAATAAACTAGTTGATTTCAGCATTGTCATTATGTTGTTGTACTCATTTTGAGTTGCAACATTATCTACCCTTATCTCTTCAACAGCTAAACCACTATTTGATGTAACTCCTGTAAAAATAGTTGATGATGCTGTAAATTTCACAGGTAAATCCTTAGTTAGAAAAAAAACGACTACTCCCATTATCATTGGAAGCAGAATTAAATAAATCAATTTAGAATATATAATTTTCAAAAACTTAATTAAATTCATTTTTTTTCGTTTTGAAGATTAGTACCTATAAGAATATTTAAAATATAAAATTGGGTGTAGTAATCATTTTTCACCGATAAAAAAGCATCAATTGCCTTGGTATATGCCGATGATGATGCCGCATATTCGGTCATAGTTACCATACCCGCTTTCAAGTCATTTTTCGATTTAATCAAGTCAATTTGTGCAGTTTGCAGATTATTTAAATGTACCGAAATTAAATCCTGCAGTCGTTTAAGTGTAAAATACTCTTTAACTATAACTTTTCTAATTTCAAGTTTCAATTCGTCTTGTTTAAATGCTATTTCTTGTAAATTATATTCGAGCTTTTTTCGCTCCTTTTTGTTGTTTGTAAAATATGATAATGGGATACGTACCGTAATGCCCGCAAAATAGTTCAATTGCTCCTTTGCTGATTGAATTGCAATATCTGGAGTAGCTGTTTGCTGAGTCATGGTTAGTTGATTATACAAACCGTAACGCACATTACCTTCAATTAGAAAAAAATCGAGCCAGGTTTTTTTATTAATTTTAATATCTTCTAAAACTGCACCTAACTGAGGCTTTGTAGCCTTTAAAAGTGGCGAATTATTCAATGCGGAATCAATACACACACTTAATTCGGGTATTACAAAATTCTCAGTTTTACTATAATCAAAACCATCAATAAGGCTATCATTTTCAACGCTGGTTTGCGCTACAACGATTACCGTTAAAAAAAGTAGACCGATTAGTATTAGTAGGTGCTTCATGGTTTATTGAGCTAAGTATTCGATATTTTTTAAACGTTCTCGCGCTGAATCATAGCCGGAATAGTTTTGAGTAATATGCTTATATCGTACCAAAGTGAAAAATTCTCTGCATATTCCACATCTAGTTGCTTGCGTTCGTCGGCCGACATTACATTTGCGCCACCTCGCTTAGTAACCTGCCACAAGCCTGTGATGCCTGCAGGTGCCGAAAATCTTTTTGACCACTGATCGGTGGTAAGCAACTCGGCCTCGTACAAGGGTAGTGGACGATTACCAACAATGGACATATCGCCCTTAAGTACATTAATAAATTGAGGTAATTCGTCGAGACTCGTATTTCGAAGTATGCGACCTACTTTGGTAATACGAGGATCGTTGGCCATCTTAAAAAATGCATTTTCGCGTTTCACTGCTTTTTGCTTTTTCACTTTCTCTTCGGATATAAACCCATCGTCGTGAATTAATACAGGGCTACCCGAAAAAAGTTGTTCGTATCCAACTTCTTCTACTTGGGCTTCGCCAAAATTATTGGTTTGATATTGATTCTTTTTCATCAATTCATCGACTCTTTTATCGGCATCAGTGTACATGCTTCGGAATTTCAGAAATCCGAACTTTTGATAACCACTACCAATTCGTGGTGCGGCATAATAAAACTTACCTTTCGATTCCAGTCGAATGGCAATAATGATAATTAAAAACACAGGCAGAAGAAACAACAAAACCGAACCTGCAAATAAAATATCAAAAGTTCGTTTCCAAAGGGGTAATTTAAAGGCTTCAATATTCTCTTTATTATTATTAACAAGAGCACCAAAATGCGACTTTACGAACTCGAGCCTTTTAATTAGCATCTCGGGTTTTGCATTATTATTATAAACATCGTGTACACCAGCTTTCAGTAAAATGGCTGCATCTACAGCTTCTGTTAGCGCAAATACAACAATTTTATATTTAGACAGTACTTTTGTTAATTCAGAAAGATTCTTTAGTACCTCTTCATTCGTTTCAACTATTTCATAAATTAATAAATCAACACGATCGTGAAACTTAATAATTTCGTAGGGTTTATCAATTTGCGAAACATGAAAACCCGAATTTGGCTCTAATAAGCGATCGAGCAGCTGGGACTGCCGACCAAGGTAAGCAACATTGTAAATCATAATATTCGAAATAAAGGTTTTGTAATAATTAATATTCTCACTAAAAAAGAACTTAAACCTGGCATACTAGGCTTTTAAGAGTTTCTCGATACGTGCCACTAGTTCGTCTGGATTATACGGTTTTTCAATATAATCATCGACACCAAGTTTAATGAGTTTAATTTTTTCGTCGCTTTTATCTATGCTTGATAAAATAATGATAGGGATGTTACCAAAAGCTCCAGAGGCTTTAAGTTGAGTGACTAATTCTTTTCCACCCATAACAGGCATCATCAAATCACTCACAATTAAATCGGGGATATAGCCTGTTTGTAGCATAGAAATAGCTTCTTCGCCATTTTCGGCACTTTCGACAAGGTAATTTGAAGATAAAATTGTTTTAGTTAATCGACGAAATTCACTTTTGTCGTCGACAATTAAGATTTTCTTTTTCATGACTCTAAATATTAAAAGGTTACACATTTTACTAAAAAGGCCAAAAATCAGACTCATATTTTAGGTATGAGCCTGATAAAAGGCAATATTAGTCAATTAATTTAAATTATCCAACTATTTTTTACTAAATATTTTACTGTTGTCACGATATCCACTTTTTACTTGATACCAATCCATATAATTAAACCCTCTACTTTTAGCCCAATTATTAAACATTAAATAGGCTTTTGTAATATCTTGTTTTTCGGCAGGATAAGCAAACTGTACTGGAAGATTGATTGCCCAAGGTAAATACTTATCGGACATATAATACTTTTGAGTTGCTATATCGGTGTTATCATCACCAGTGCCAAAAAGAGTTTTATCAACCAAATCGGTAGGAGCACCACCGGGCAAATGCACTTCGCGGCCACGTTCGCTATTAATTACTATAAATGGATTGTATGGAGGTGTACCGAAATTACTTAATGAAATTGGAGTATTGAGAATAACTTTAAGATTAACTGTTTGAGGTTGTGCATATTCCCCACCAACAACTGTATTCACAATTGAACCTGTATATTTAAGCACATTAAATGGATCGTCAAATACTGGTACAATAGCTTTCGACTGATTTTTTTCGGAACCATTAGCGTTCAATTGAAAAAATGATTTGGTCAATTGTTGGCCAGTTACTGATTTTACATTGTCGGGAGTAGTATTAAATTGTAGTGCAAAACCATTGCGTAGCGATGCGCCAACAGCATTTACAGTTAATTGTGCATTTACCTCTACAATATTATTTTGAGCATTTGTAACTTGATTAAAGTTATAGTCAACTACTAAATCGTTAAAGTCATAATCACCTTTGTTGGGCCATAAATCTTCGAATGCAAGTGTGCCTTTGATATTTTTAGCTGGGTAATAATTATTAAAAGCTCTATCTTTATCCGTTGGATATTCATCAACACTGTCGCCAATGCCATCACCATCGGTATCGGTAGGAGTATCAATTGGCTGATAAAAATCGGATTTAATTGCTGTATATGGTGTTACACTTGCATAAAATACAGCATCGTTAAAATCTTCATCAGAACTTCCATTACGGTTCAAATCTTCAAACCCAAGTAACAAAAGTTTACGTGCATCGTCTTTTAAAAGTACGTTATGAATACGTTTATCAGCTGTAGTTTCTGGATTGAAACGAATATCTGAATAGTAAGTAGCTACATTGGCGTTAACACCTCCATTTACAAAACCGTTTGCTTTTAAAAACCAAGCAACAGTTGTACCAGCAGGAAAAATATTTGTATATTGTTCTTTTATTGGATCAAGGTACATTAGTTGAACTTTATTTCCAGAGACTAAACCTCCACCTGAACCACTAAACGATACATTTGGGAAAACGATAGCAGCATCGGTAATATCGTCTTTGGTAGCTGGTGCCTCACCTGTAGGATACGTATAATATCCTAGCGTATTTAGATACCCTGCACCTTCGTGTACAAAAGTAACCCAAACTTCGGCGTCTTCGATCAACACAACACTACCTTGTGAGGTAGACGTAAGGTACTCGGGGTGAGAGGATGTCAGTTTCACTCGTTCAGGCAACGAAGCATTAACATCGGCCAAAAAGTCGGAAGTAATCACATCATTCGGGTTCCACAAATAATTAGGAATACCTGTTGAGTTCCAAGTGCCCAAAGTAAGAAAACTACCGTTAAATGTTACATCTTTATAATACTGACCTGTAGGAGGAGCTACAACTTTTGATTTAGCAGACTGAACGCTGTTACCACCAATAGTGACCGCCATGTCGGTTGCAATCTTCACCTGTTTGTACGTAGGCAAACCAATGTGATTAACTAACACCACTAAACTATCAACTGTGGTGGCAACTGCAACTGAACATTTTAATTTACCTGCATCGTTAGTAACCCCTTTGTAAATTAAAAAGTCAGAGCTATTTTCGAGTAATGATCCATCAGCATTAAGTGGGTTTGCAGTGTAAACCTCAGCATAAACACCTTTCATTGCTTGATTCTGAGTGTTTAATGTCGAAATTGTTAACGTAACATCTTTAGTCGTTTTGAAGTCAAAATTTGAATAATTAAGTTCGGAACTTATGTCTTCAAATTTATCGGACATACAGGAGCTAAGTACAAACGCAAAAGCTAAAGTTAAAAAGCTAGTCTTTTTTAAATTTATTGTTTTCATTTTATTTGATATTAAAATTATTTCGTATTATGATTGTACGCTATATTATTCAAGCAGCGTGCCACAATGCTAATAATTTGATTTAATGATATTTATCTACATCAAAACACAACAAAAAACTTTATTTTCAAACATCAACTATTCGATTTCGAATAGTATACTGAATTACTTCACACTAATATTGAACTTTTGCATTCGACGATACAAGGCATTCCATTCAATATTTAAAAGCCGTGCCGCCTCCGATTTATTATTATTCGAAGCCTCAAGCGCTTTAAGTATTGCTCTACGTTCAATTTCTTCGAGATTATAGGTATCGAAGCAAATATCACTACTCTCATGCATTGTCATTATATTCATCAGCGTAAAACTCTCAACCCTAAGTGTATCGTCAAAACATAGAATAACCGCCCGTTCAATAATATTTCGGAGTTCCCGTATATTACCAGGGAAATTGTACTCTGCAAGCATTTCGAACACCTGAGGTTGAATAACTTGGATATTCTTACTCATTTTTTTTGCAAACATATCTACAAAATAGCGAACCAGTTCAGGTATATCGCTCTTGCGTTCGCGCAATGGCGGCAAGTAGATGATAAATGTACCAACACGATGAAACAAGTCGATACGAAATTCTTTACCGCCCGAAATAATCTCAATAGGTTTATTGGTAGCCGCCACAATACGAATATCAAAATTGTTTGATGCCTGTGTGCCAACTTTAGTATACGTTCTATCTTCGAGCACACGAAGTAACTTAACTTGTAAATTTGGAGTCATTTCACCAATTTCATCTAAAAACAAGGTCCCCTTATTAGCCGTTTCGAACCAGCCTGCTTTATCACCAATGGCACCTGTGAAACTTCCTTTTTTATGCCCAAAAAATTCACTTTCGAATAGATTTTCGGGAATTGCCGACATGTTAACTGCCCCAAAAAACTCATCTTTGCGTTTACTCAAATTATGAATACCACGTGCTACAAGTTCTTTACCAGTTCCGCTTTCGCCCAAGATAAGAACTGATGTATCAGGCGTTTGAGCCACCATACGCATCTGATTTTTGGTATCAGCTATAATTTTAGAACTACCAATCATCTCAACTCCAAACTCACTATCAACTATTTTTTTCAGTTGCGAATTTTTATTCTTTTCTGAATTATAATTCTTCTTTAGCTCCGTATACTTGCGCGTTTTTTCTATTAACATCCAAATATCGGCAGGCGTAAATGGCTTACGAAAATAATCGACAGCCCCACGACGTAATGCTTCAATAACGGTATCCATATCGCCAGAATCACTAATCATTATTACCTCAACTTGAGGATACTCCGCCTTCACTTTAGCTAGAACATCTAAGCCATCCATCTCAGGGAGGCGATAATCGCAAATTAGATAGTCGATATGCTGCCCTTTGAGTATCTGAAAACCAGCCGATGGAGCATCAACAGTGTACACATTGAATTTTTCTTTGAGAATAGACGACGACAATCTCCTATAAAGTGGATCATCATCAATAATTAAAATACTAAGCATTAAATCATCCATAATTAGCATGTTTTAGAAATAGGTAGTTCAATAACAAATGTGGATCCTTGACCAATAACACTTTCAACGAGAATTTTTCCATTATTTTTCTCAACAAATTCTTTAACAATCATCAAACCTAAGCCAGTTCCTTGCTCGTTATCGGTTCCCGAAGTGGTATAATGTTCATTTTTTTCAAATATTTTTTTAATCGTATCCTCAGTCATACCCACACCCGAGTCAATTATCTCAATTCGCAAAGCGCAATCCAAACGTTTTGTTCTGATCCAAATAGAACCATTCGCATTTGTGAATTTAATTGCATTTGAAATTAAATTGCGAATAACTGCATGTATCGAAACTTCATCGCACCACGCTACTGCATTTTCGTCGGAATCGAAATGAATATTTATATGCTTATTGGACGCATTGGCATTCAATAATTGTAAACAGCTGGATACAATAACGTAGACGTTCGATTCAGTTGGTTGCATTTCGAATTTATCACTTTTCACACGAGACCACTGAAGCAAACTGGTTAACAAGGTGCTAGTTTCCTTTGTACGTTCCTTTAAGTGGTGAATTATTTCTTTAAAATCATCGCTAGTAGGGTCAAAATACCCTTGCTCTATCGCATCAATTGTTTGCATAATGCCCGACAAAGGGGAGCGTATATCGTGCGCAATAATAGAGTATAATTTATCGCGTTGACGATTCATTTTCAAAAGTTCGTTTCGCGACTCATACAGTTCGAGATGAGTTTTTACACGTACAAACAATTCTTCGCTTTTAAATGGTTTTGTGATATAATCCACACCCCCCATTTCAAAACCTTTCACCAAATCTTCGGTTAATGTGTTAGCTGTTAAAAAAATGATAGGTATATCTACCCATTTATCATTTTTCTTGATCTCTCGGCACACCTCATACCCGTCCATATCTGGCATACTAATATCAAGCAATATCAATGTTGGCACTTCAACATTCATACATTGAATGCCCTCTAAGCCACTTTCGGCTATTTTTGTTCTAAATCCAAAACCTTCAAGAATTTTGGAAGTTAGCAAAAGGTTCATCGGATTATCATCAATAATCAATATCAATTTGTCATTTTCAGCATGCATAATTCAATTTATTTTAAGGTTACAAATTTAAAAGTCGCTCTATAGTTTCCGAAAGTTTTGCCGAGTCAATTGGTTTTGTTAAAAACTCATCCATACCTGAATCAATACATTTTTTACGCTCCTCTTCGAGGGCACCAGCTGTAAGTCCAATTATAATAGTATGTTTTCCAAAATCTTTTTCGTACTCTCGTATTGCCCTTGTAGCCTCATTACCATCCATCTCAGGCATTTGAACATCCATAAAAACCAAATCATAATCATTTTCAACGACTTTATCGAACGCAATTTTGCCGTTTACAGCTTCCGTTATTTCAACATCCGGACTAATTCGAACCAACATTGCTTTAGCTAACATCATATTAAAAATATCATCGTCGGCTACTAAAAATTTCAAATTTTGTTGCATAGGTTTAATCTCATTTACAACATTATTATTTGGGATTATTTGGGATTGCTCAACATTAATTGCCGATAAATATCTATAAACCTCATCATATCGCAAAGGCTTCTCAATAAGATACTTAACGCCAAGCTGTTCGCTCTCATTATGAAAATGATAGTCGTCGGATGATGCGTGAAGCAACAAAAAGTTTTGCGATTCAACACTTATATTTAGCTTATCGCAAATTAACTGAATAGACTGCAAACCATTAACGCAATGTACACTATTATCAACAATGATTAAGTCGAATGCTTTTGACATTTGAAGAATAAATACAGCTTCCGACGCACTTTCGCATGTTATAACTTCGATACCCCAATTGCGTAACATTCGTTGAATACTAATTCGGCTACTTTGATTATCGTCAATTAAAAGCACGCGTTTTAAATTTTCAATTTTCTCTTTAAACACATAACTATCCACCTCACAATCAACGTCAATGCTAAATAGGAAAACTGATCCTTCATTAATTTTGCTTTCGTATTGAATAGAACTGCCCATTTTCTGAGCTAATTTTTGCGATATACTTAATCCTAAACCAGTACCACCAAATATACGTGTTGTAGATGAATCGGCCTGCGAGAAAGCCTTGAAAAGCTTCAATTTTTGCTCGTCGTTAATTCCAATGCCTGTATCGCGTACCGAAAATGTATAAACACCTCGCATCTCAGATATTTTACTAAATGTAACTTGCAATTCAACCTCACCTTTGTGTGTAAACTTAACAGCATTGCTTAATAAATTAATAAGAATTTGGGAAACGCGAACAGGATCAACATAGGCAAAACGTGCTAGATTATCGGAGATATTTAGCAAAATCTCAAGTCCTTTCTTTTCGGCTCCATGTTTAATAATGTCAATGGCATTCTCAATTAGCTCAATCATATCACTTTTAACCAGATCAAGCTCCAATTTATCTGCTTCAATTTTCGAAAAATCAAGAATATCATTGATCACATTGAGTAATGTTTTGGCACTTTTATTTATGGCCGACGTATATTGAAGCTGAACGTCATCTGTTTTTGTTTCCATCAATAATTCAGAAAAACCGATTACTCCATTAAGTGGCGTACGAAGTTCATGACTCATATTGGCAAGAAATTCAGACTTGGCCTTATTCGCCAACTGAGCCTTTATCATTTCTGTTTTTAAGGTTTGCTCCAGTTCAAAACGCTGAATGAGGCTAGCATACAATTGGCCAAACACCTGCAAAAGCGATTTCTCTTTTTCGCTACAACTATGTTTACGGGTTATGGAGTCAAAACTAATAAAGCCTGTGCAGCGCTCACCAATGTAAATAGGCACCGAAATTAGACTTTTAATACCTCTGCGCTTTAAAATGTCATCGCTATCGCCTTTGTAGTTTTCAACATCCGATACAGCATAGGTTAAACACGCTTTATGATTTAACACCCACGGTCTAATCTGATCTAAATCAACCCACTTTAAATCATCCTTAACAGATTCTAGTCCATCAGAATGCCATTCATACTCACACCAACAGGTATTTTCATCCCAATTGTAATTAAAAATAAGAGCTCTATCTGCTTCAATAAATTCACTTATATCGTGTAATGATTCAGAGATGCTTGATTCAAAATTTTCGCTCGAAACATTAATATTTTGCATCGAAAGCTTCACCAGTAAATCTTGTAACGCCGATAAACGTACTAACTCAGCACTAGCTTTTTTCGAGCCCGTAATATCCTCTTTTACTGCAACATAATTCGTCGCCTTTCCTGCATCGTCAAAAATGGGTGTAATAACAACCGACTCCCAAAATAAATCACCATTTTTTGTTTTGTTGCAAAACTCACCATGCCACTCATTTCCGGCACTCACAGTTGACCATAACGACCGATATGTTTCTTCGGGTGTAAAGCCCGACTTTAAAATTCGTGGATTTAAACCAACAACTTCTTCTTTTGAGTAGCCCGTAATTTGGGTAAACTGAGGGTTTACATATTCAATTATACCATTTAAATCAGTAATAACAAACGATGCTCTGCTTTGCTCGATGGCTTTAAGCAGCTTCTTATTTTGAAATTCTAGTTCTTTTATATTTGTAATATCCCTATTAAAACCCATGGTACCAACAAGTTTTTTATCGGAACTGTAAAGAGGCGATTTATACGTTTCAGTCACTATAAGGCGATTTTCATAACGAATTTCTTCTTCCACCAAAAATGCTTTTTCAGTGTTATAAATCTGTAAATCATGACTTCTATACAAATCAGCAGCCTCCTTTGAGTGAAAATCGTAGTCAGTTTTCCCGATAATATCACTTAACGGCACATTAAAAAAATCAGCATAAGCCTGATTTACAATAAGAAATCGACCTTGCATATCTTTAGCCCATACAAGACCCTGATGATTATCTATTAGCGCTTGCAAACTAATAGTAGCCTCAGACCATGAATTATCTTCGGGATACTTATTATTAAAAATTAGATTAATTGGGTTCATTACGTTTATAATTAATGATCTACACTGAAGTAATAATAAACTTATAAGTAAAAATAAAATTAAAGCGCTCAACAGACAAAATATAAATACCTTTAGCAAGTACTCCTTTTAGATTAATGGATAAATAACGTGGTTCGTTTACACTAATGCCAAAAACTTTTGTACCATTTAAACTAAAAATATTTAGAGCCTTTAAATTATCAACGGATTTGTTCTCGATGAGCAAAACATCCGTTTTTAAATTGTGAACTAACTCTATATCATTTCGTTTTATTGTAAATTGATAAGTGGACTCTTCGTATTCGAAAGCACCTATTGATGGTGTCTCATTACGAACTTTGCCAAAGATATCAGTTTTCACACCATAGTTTCGTAAATCATAACCTCTCGAAGCTAATGGCAAGTCGGCTAATTGCGTATAAATTGATTGTAAACTATCTGATTTAAAGGGTAATTGAATGAATTTTGTGTAATAATTATTCATTAATTGAACGTTAACACCCGTCTTAATGTTTATATAATTAGCAATGTCGGGTAAATACAAATACGAAGATCCTGGATTTACAACTAAATTATTAGCTATTAAACTATTAACAGTTTCAGTACTATAAAACCTTATACCATCTGATTTTGTATTAATAATTGTATTATTCAAAATATGGATGGATTTTTGGGGTACAACAAACCGATCGTCGACAAAAATGCCATAAATACGTAACGCTGTATCATCTGGGAAAAAATCGATCCCTGCATTTACAATTAGATTATTAAAAATGGTACTACCTCCCACACCCATCATCACAATACCGGTACCCGTACCATTTAAAATAGTATTATTGTAACAAAGCAATTGGGTACCAGCACCAATCTGGATACCAGAATGTTGCATCTCTTCTTTAGCTGTACCATAATTTAGAATCGTATTGTTGTAAATTTCAGTTCCTTTTACGGCACTACAAACTTGAATACCATCATAGCCCGCATTTACTATTTTATTATTGTAGACTTTTAAATTTTTAATTTCGTGAGGAAAAAGAGTAACATCTACACCATCGCAATTTTGTGTGTATCCTGTATAAAACGAATGACCCAAATACATCCCTTCACCATAGGTATCGTGAATATAGTTGTCGCGTATTACTGAGTTTCGCTGTTCAAAATACCCCCTATTAGCTAATAAGTTACAAGTTGGTTGCGAAAAAGCAAAAATACCCGCAAAACCTGTATTCGCTATCTCTATATGATCAAGTTCGTAATTTGTACTTAACTCTCCCACCGACAAGCCACTTGCCCCATGCCCTGTTTTAAGAATCCGAATTCCATAGGAAGGATCATTTGAAACACTACCTGTAAATCGGAAAAATGAACAATTTGACAATACAACTCCAAAATGATGGTCTGAATTTTCAACAATTACATCTCCTGCTTTATTTGTAATAAGCACATAGTGAAGCGAATCGCCTTTAACATTCGAAATTTTAAGCCTAGTACGTTTTCCTGCCTCAAGATAAATTGTGTCGCCAGGGAATACACCAAGTAATGATGCATCGACATTAGCCATAGTTATGGGAATAAAATGTGCTTTGCCAACAACCTGAACAAAAGAGCCCTGAATTATTAACAATGTAAAAACCAACCATGTTGAATTTAAACACATAATATTTAGCTGTCGAATTTTCATTTACTGTTATTGCATTTATTAATTTGACAACATACTTTCAATAATACCCCACTCACATTGTAAATTCTCCATCAACAATTGAGAATTTTCCATATCATCGCATGCATTTTCAAGTTGCAACGCTAAATCTGCTAATTTAACAAATTCGAGATTCAATGCACTTCCCTTTAACTTGTGCGCCATTTTCTTTACTTGTGAACAATCTGCAGACTCCACAGCCGATAACAACTCGTTAATATATTTGGGATACTCAATTAAACTCATTTCCAAAATAGCATTGCAAGCCACAAGGTCGCCTATCTTAGCCTCCAATTTAAATCTATCGAAGTGTACATCATCAACAGCGCTATCATTTAACGCTTTAGAGTTATGCAAATAGGTTTCAATTACTCGTTTTAATTCTTTTTTCTCAATTGGCTTAGCCAAAAAATCGCACATACCCGCATCAAAACATGCGTTTCTTTCTTCAGTTGAAACACCAGCTGTAAGTGCTATAATCGGGATATTTAAAAAAGCACTATTCTCTCTTATTCTTTTTGTTGCGCTTATTCCATCTAGTTCGGGCATTTGAACATCCATTAATATTATAGTAGGAACAAAAAGCTCTAGTGCCTGTAAAGCTTCAACACCAGTGTGGGCCTCAACTATTTCAATATTTGGAAATTGTGACTTCAACATCGTTGAAATTACCAATAAATTCATTAACGTATCGTCGACTAGAAGCACTTTATATCCTTGTGCGTTTTGCAATGACACTGCTGTTATTTCAGCTTGCATACACTCATTTGTATTTACTTCTTCAGTGCTTTCTTTATCATTAATACTAGTTAAATAATGAAAAAGTTCATCTTGTTTTATCGGTTTAGTAAGCATAAATTTCACACGTAAATTTCGAGCCATTTCATGTAGTGAAATATCGTCCGAAGAACTGTGCAACATCAAAATTGGTAAATCGAAATTACTTTTATCAAGTTTCTGACGAATTAACTTAATGGTTTCAATACCGTTTAATTCGGGCATATGATAATCAACAATTAGTAGATCAGGCATCACAGCATCTAACAATTTAAGTGCCTCACAACCACTTTCGGCACCTATAAAATTAATTCCCCAATACCGTAATGTATGCTCAAGAATTGTTCTATTGTTTTGATTATCATCAATTACTAACACAGATTTAATATCGGCTATACTATTTGCTACTAATTTTGATCCAAATTCGTATCCTGTTTCGAAACTAAAACTAAACGTAGTACCTTGACCAGCTACACTTTCAAATTCAATTTTCCCTCCCATACGTTCAGCCAACGAGTTTGATATAATTAACCCTAAGCCAGTACCACCATAGCGACGAGTGGTTGAAGTATCGGCCTGCGAAAATGCTTTAAACAATTTCTTTTTGTCAATATCTTTAATACCAATACCTGTATCGCGCACGCGGATTCGTAGCGTACCACTACGATTCGTTTTTTGCTCGAAATCAACCTGTAACTCCACCTCTCCGGCATGCGTAAACTTCACGGCATTGCTCAGTAAATTCACCAATATTTGTTTAGTGCGTACTGGATCAACATACATAAACCTTGGTATATCAGGCTGAATGTTTAGCAAAAGCTCAAGACCTTTCTGAGCAGCCATAATTTTAATTATATCAGCTGCATTTTCAATCAATACAATAATATCGGTTTTAACTTGCTCTATTTCTAATTTTCCCGATTCAATTTTCGAAAAATCCAAAATGTCGTTTATTACGCTCAAGAGTGAATTAGCCGAAATAATTGCATTATCGAGATATTCTTGCTGATTTTTGTTAAGTGCTGTATTCCGCAAAAGCTCTGTAAATCCGATTACTCCATTTAATGGCGTACGAATTTCGTGACTCATGTTGGATAGGAATTGTGATTTTGCCAAACTAGCAGCTTCTGCATGCTCTTTAGCCTGTACTAACTGAATTTTTGTTTCATTCAATTTTTCTATTGATTCTTTTAAACGTGTATTTTTAGTTACAATACGAACAATTGACATCAAAAACAGCAAAATCGCAAACAGCATTATTGCCGCTTGAAAAGCATGATTGCGAGCTGTCTGATACCATAAAGTAGCATCGTAATCGACACCTAATACAGCCACTACTTTATTTTTAATTTTGATGGGTACTAATACACTTACCCAATTTCCCCATTTATCTAAAGTTGGTTGGGTAACGAGTGACTTCCCAGATTTAAATGGGATGAAAATTTCGGTATCCGACTCGTTATCATACACATCGCCTGGTGCCGAGTAATCTTTCGAATTTTCGGGCTCCGAATCAGCTAGAAAATATAAACTATCATTCTGTAAGCGTAAAAGATACAAAAAACGTGCATTTGCATTCTCATTTCGAAGTTCAACCAACTTTAACTTCAACTGTTTATACAACGGGCTATTAACTGTCGAACGAGCAATTGACATAGAAGCAACATCATCGGCCGAAAGACTTATGGAAATTGTATTTGCCAAGTGATAAGCCTGAGCTGATGAATTACTCAAATTTTGTTTATATACATAATTAATATGGAAGTAGCTCATAAGTACATATGCAAGTAACAGAACAAGCTGTACACTCCTTTTAGTAATTAAAGTTCCGACCTTATAAAATTTAGTATGAATCATATTTTTAGTATTTATTTTTTATAAATCGGCCAATAAAAGTTCCCAAACATCATTCAATTTTGTAAGTAAATTTACACACAAAGTAAAGTTATCAGCATTTTCTTCAATTTGTTTCGACACTTCACCCATTGCTATAAATTCCATGTTCAGCGCACTGCCCTTTAATTTATGAGCCTTACTTTTAATCTGCTGTACATCACGCGCATCCAAAGCAACTTTAATTTCTTCAATATATTTAGGATATTCCAACTTTGATAATTCAAGTAAACTCGATAAGACTTCTTCGCTTCCAATTTTCAACAAGAGTTTTTCTTTATCAAAATTAATTCGAATAGACTCTTGAACAGCATCCTGACTACTAACAACCTTAATTTTACTACTTAGATACTTCATAAGTACACGTTTTAATTCAAATTTCTCGATGGGTTTAGCCAAAAAGTCATCCATTCCGGATTTAAAACAAAGTTCGCGCTCTTCTTTTGAAACGCCTGCCGTGAGAGCTATAATAGGAATCACTCTACCATTATTTAAGTGCCTAATTTGTTTTGTTGCTTCTAAACCATCTAGTTCAGGCATCTGTACGTCCATTAATACAATATCAGGATGACATTTTTTCATTAATTGAATAGCCTCTATTCCGTTACAAGCTTCGTACATTTTCAAATTAGGGATTATTGAGCGCAACATATTACCTATCAGCAACATATTCATACTTGTATCTTCGGCTATGAGTACAGTTACCTGTTTTCCATTGCTATCAAAAGGCTCATTTGTATCTTTCAAATCGCGCTTAAAATCAGCAAGTTGATCAAAACTACCAGCACTATAAATGCTATTTAAATAATAATAAAGTTCGTCGTGCTTAACTGGTTTAGTTAGTAAAAACCGTACATTTAAATCTTGTGCTTTTTGATGTAAACTTAAATCGTCAGACGAACTATGAAGCATAATAACAGGTTGATTTTCGTTTACATTACACAGCGCCTCACGAATCAAACGAATGGTCTCTAACCCATCCATGTCGGGCATATGATAATCAACAATGATAAGATCATACTCCTGTTTACCCTTCAACAGATCCAAGGCCAAAAACCCCGATTCAACACCTGTAAAATTGATATTCCAAAACCGAAGCGTATGTTCTAAAATAAGTCGATTATTAGCATTATCGTCGACCACCAAAACGCTTTTCATATGTTCAATATTGGTATAATCGGGCATTGGGCCATGTTCGAACCGACAGTCAATATTAAAGAAAAATTTCGTTCCAACGCCATAGGCACTTTCAAACTCAATGCTACCACCCATTTGTTTTGCAAGGGAGTTCGATATAATTAAACCTAAGCCTGTACCACCATATCTACGGGTTGTTGAAGTGTCGGCTTGCGAAAATGCTTTAAAAAGTTTGTGTCTATCTTCGTTTTTAATACCTATACCCGTATCGCGTACACTTACGTAATAGGAACCAAAACCAGTTTTTATCGATTTAAATTTAAGACAAAGCTCTATTTCGCCTGCTTGCGTAAATTTCACTGCGTTGCTTAATAAGTTGACCAAAATTTGTTTTGTTCTAATAGGGTCAATGTAAGCAAATCGTGGCAATCCAGGTTCAATATTTAGCAACAGTTCCAACCCTTTTTTGGAGGCCATCACTTTGATTATATCCGACGAGTTTTCGAACAACTGAATGATATCCGTTTTCACACTCTCAAGCTCCATTTTACCCGATTCAATTTTCGAGAAATCTAAAATGTCGCTAATAACACCCAACAGCGAGTTAGCCGAAGTTATTGCGTTTTCGAGGTAATCTTGCTGCGATTTATTAAGCTGTGTATTACGTAACAACTCCGTAAAACCAATAACACCGTTAAGTGGCGTGCGAATTTCGTGACTCATATTTGACAAGAAATTCGATTTTGCTACACTAGCAGCCTCAGCAAGTTCTTTCGATTTAATAAGCTCTCTTTCTGTTTCAACTTTTATGAGTGCATCGCCAAGAATAATCGAAAGAGTTTCAATTACTTCTATTTGTGATTTTTCCCATTTTCGAATCGAGTTTACCGAATCAAAACCAAAATAACCTAACAAGGTATTGTTCGAAATAATTGGAAAACATAGAAGGGTTTTGATACCTTGTCGAGCAAATTCGAACTTTTCGGCATTAGCCTCCTCAGGCAAAGTTTCGGTATTTGCAATATGAATAATTCCCATCTTCTCAACCTGTGCTTTCCACCAAGGGTAAGCCGATAAATCGACATTTACAATACTCTCTTTCTGTGCATTAATCCCATTATTACACCATTCATGTGTATTTGTTTCAGTCGTTGTATTGTTCGAGTATCGTAAAACATAACTTCGGTCCACGTCAAAGAACTCGCCTGTTTGTTCCAATATTCGTTTAATTTTACCATCAATGGATAAAATATCAACACTCACCAAGTCCGATGAAATTCTATTTACCAATTGCTGAACCTTTATCTGGCTTTGAAGGAGCTCGTTCGACACCTTTCTATTCGTAAGATTCACAATCATTTGCGAAAACACAAGCAATAAATCACTTTCTTTTTCGGTGGCATTATGTTTCGATTTCACATAATCAAAACCGACAAATCCAATACACTTATCGCCATCCATCATCGGAATAGTTAATATACTCAACACACCTTGTGGCTCTAGAATTTGCCGAACACCGTTCGTAGAATCTAACACTAACACATCGCTCACATTTAGTGGCATACCTGCCTTGTGCGTATTTACCCAGTCGGGCAACAAATCAAGATCAACACTCTGCAAGTTGCTTATTTCAGGAGTTATACCTTCAGCACACCATTCAAATGTATTACAACAAGTATTGGAATCCCAACGATACTCGAACACATACGCTCTATCAGCCGATACAAACTCACACATTTCGCGCATGGAACTATTGATGGTAGTACTAAAATCATCGAGACTTGCATTAATATAAGTATTCGATATTTTAATCAACAACTCCTTCAACTCTTCATTTTGCTTTTGCAAATTAATATCCTTAATAAACAGCAAGCCAGCCGGTGCCCCTTTCCATTGAATAATTACATAGCTAAATTCAATCCAAAACACACTGCCATCTTTACGTACCAATCGAAATTGCAACTTTTGTTCGGGTTTATGATCATGGTGTATCGATACTTGATCGTAAATATTATAAATCAATTTAATATCATCAGGATGTACTAAGCTCGTGATATGAATATTACGTAACTCTTCCTCAGTATAGTTCGTTAAGGAACACATCATTGGATTGTAAAATACAAGGAGCTTATCTTGTACAACAAGTATTGCTTCCTGCGCATTTTCAATCAACAAACGATATTGTTCTTCGCTTTTCGATAAAGCATCGCGGTATTTCTTTTCTTGTGTGATATCAACAATTAAGTACATTGTACCAATACAACGCTTGCGATGGGTGATTATAGCACTTTTCTCAGCTCTAAAAGTTTTATTATTCAATTGAATTTCATGAAAATAAACATCACTTTCGAAACTAGCTTTATATTCAGTTGAATAAATAATTTCATTAATCTGCTCTTGATCCAAGCTACCTGCTCGCATCATTTCTTCTGCACGTGGATTTGTACTAATTAATTTTCCAGTAGTATCGGTAACTAAAATGGCGTCAGGTATACTTTGATAAAGCGATTGAAGCACCAATGGTTTTATATCAAGCAAACCGATATTAAAGGTACCTAAGGTAATTAAAAAGCCCATAAGGAGGAACCCAAAAGGTGTTAAATCAATGTAACCCTCTGGACGAAAACCTACTACATAAATAAAACTAAACGCAAAAGGAATTATTGAACTTAGGAAAATAAAAAATACTCTCGTACGATTATCTTTTGAAACTCTAAATAAAGTTTTTATAATTACGATAATGCCTAAAAGCACAATGCTATACGAATAAAAAATATGTATCCAATAAAACGGACCAGTAACAAAATGATGATAAAAAAAATCACCTGATTTTAGCACCGTACTTTCTGTATAAAACAAATGATGTAAAGGGTTAGTAGCTACTAAAACGAGCGTTACTGTTGGTATTATGAGCAAGGATAAAATATATTTGCGTTTAATCCAATCATCCTTACCACTATACACCGACACAAAAAGCAGCCAAGCAACAGGGATGGTAGCCTTTGCTATAAACGCAAGTACAACAAAAGTCTGTATGGCTTGTGTACTTGTAGTGTAAAGCTGCAACCCATAAAATAGGGTCCAAACGCCTACGATGTTTAGCAACACGCTTAACATCGTATTTGCAGAGTTTTGCTTGTTAATACTCGACACAAAAGATAATACCACAACAATAATTGCTGTGCCAATATACATATAACTAAAGTGTAACTGATTCATAAATTTTATATTTTACGAATAATAAATACCGCACCACGGAAGTTATTACCGTTCATTCAGTTGTTCGTTTACTTGAAAAAGTGTTTGAGTTACAAAGCCAACTACCTTTTGCAAATTATCTGGACACCCAGTTGCTTCATTGTAAGTCTCAAGCATTCGTATTTCGTTGTACAATATATTAACTTCTAAATTATCTAAACTTGGTTTAATTTTATGAGCTAGTTTTTTAATTTGGTCTATATCATTCGCTTCTAGTGCATTATTCATCTGAACAACTGTACTTTGTACAATTTCTTTAAACATCGAAATCATAGTATTTATAAATGCACTATCACCATTAGCTATCACACTAATTTGCTTTAAGCTAAATAATTGCGAACTAGAATTTGAAGATTCAGAAGGTAAGGTTTCAACATTACCATCAGTACGGCCCGATGATTTTCGGAGAATCTGTTCAATTTTGGCATATAACTCCTCTTCTTTGTAAGGTTTAATTAAATAATCGTTCATACCTTCGCTCAAATACAAATCAATGTCGTGTTTAAATGCATTAGCTGTTAATGCAATTATTGGTGTGGTTACTTTCATTTTGGTTCGAAGTAATTTAGTCGCCTCTAAACCATCCATAACAGGCATTTGAATATCCATTAACACCAAATCAAAACTTTCATTTTGTAAAATATCAATAGCATGTTGCCCATTTCCAGCTTCGGTGATAACACATCCCACCTGCTTCAAGCTTTGGCGTGCTATAAACCTATTCATTTCATTATCTTCAACAACCAACACACGCACACCCGATAAGTCGATATTACGAGTTGATTTATTAATTCGAATTAAATTTTCTTCTACACCAATTGGAAACTTAATATTAAATTCGATTTGAGTTCCAACCCCTTTCTTACTTACAACAACGATGTCGCCTCCCATCAATTCAATAATTTCCTTTGAAATACTCATACCCAAACCAGTACCCTCGTAGCTTCTGTTTGAATGATCGTTTTCTTGCGAGAATTTTCCAAATAAGCTTTTTAAATATGCTTCGCTCATGCCAATGCCCGAGTCGGCTATTATAAAATTTAATGTCTGAAATTCATGACTCGAATCAATAAGCGAAACTTCTAAACGCACAAAACCCTCGTCGGTAAATTTGATAGAATTACCTAATAAATTTATTAAAACCTGGCTTAAACGAAGTGAGTCACCCTTTAGAGCATTTGCAATATCATTATGTGCATCTACTGTAAAAATAATTTTCTTGCCACTTGCACGTGAACTTAAAATACTGTTTACATTGCTAAGAACAGCCGAAAGACTAAAATCCTTAATGTCCAATGTAAACTCACCAGCTTCAATTTTCGACATATCAAGTACATTGTTTATAATAGACAACAAATGGTATGACGAAGCTTCAGCATGTTTCAGATAGTTTTTTTGAGCATCGGTTAGTGTATCTTTACCTATTTCGCGAATCATACCAATAATTACATTGAGCGGCGTACGAATTTCGTGACTCATGTTGGTCAAGAAAGTTTCCTTCGCTTTAGCTGATTTTAGCGCCTGTTTGCGAGCTTCATCAAGCGATTCGAGCAATTGCTTTTGAGTCGAAATATCGGTATCGCTACCCATATAGCCAACAAGTTGATTAAACTCATTGAGAATTGGTTTGCAAATTGTTGAAAGCCAAATGGTGGATCCATCTGCTTTTAGTGCCTTTTTCTCGAAATTACTTAAAGTGCGTTGTTGACGAATAATTTCAAAAGCCTCTTTCTTAATCATTTCGCGCACTTCGGGAGCTAAAATGTCGTAAAAATGCATTTTATTTAGCATCATATCAGCATTGTAGCCCAATACATCCTCAACTATAGGACTTACAAATGTGTAAGTTCCATCCAAATCAATTTCCCAAGCAAATGAGCGTGATTGTTTGAGTAGTGTATTCAGACGGTCGTAACTCTGTTGGAGTTTACGCTCGTCAATTCCGTTTATAAATTGAAATGCATCCATCACGTTTAATTTTAAACATTTAAAGTCATCAACTAAATTAAAATACAATTTTTATCACATTTACTACTACAATTTATACTGATATTTTAGCAGCGACAGGGCTTTTCAAAGTAATAGTATATATTACAAAATACGAATCAAATAGATTCAAGCAATCTTAATAATTATAGCATTAAGCTCTAATGATTTACAGTTAAATATACACACAATTTACTGATATTGGTATAGAATAGTCCTTAATTCTTAGCAAAATCATCAAGCATTGATAAATGAAACAATTCTTTGAAAATAAAGAACATATATTCGATTTCGAAGAAAATGAGAACAAACAAATAGTTAAACTTAGTTAACTCAAAAACACCAAAAGAAAAAACAGCGAGAAAAAACAGCGAGGTGATGAAATGAAATAAATAAAAATAGAGCAACTTTACATGAACTATTAAAAATATAGCTGTCGCTGTGCTCATTATTGAAGAATTTAAAAAAATGGAATCAGTCGAAAAGCTCGCATAAATAAAAAAAAAATAATACTACAAAATGTAGTATTATTTCCGACTATAATAAACAGTACTTAAAACAGCTATTTTATGTTATTAAACTGATTTGGCTTAGCACATCAAAATCAATGTAAAATCTTAAATATAAGCTCTTTCATCAACTCTCCATCATCAACACCGTTACTTTCAACTCCTTTAGCACGAGCATCAGCCTCACGTATCCAAGATATCACACTCATGGTTTTCCAAGCATTGTAATTTTTAGCAGCCATCTCATATTTTTTTACAAAAAATGGATTAATCTTAAGTTCCGAAGCTACATATGCTTGACTTTTATCGGCCAAATAATGATAAATCATTAAGTTTGAAAACAAAGAAAATAGCTGAGGAAGTACCATAACCATCGGATTATTTTTTTTATTATCCGCAAAATATCGAACTATACGGTTTGCTTTTAGCACATTTCGTTCAATTAGTGCATCCTGCAATTCAAATACATTAAAATCTTTGCTTATACCAATATTTTTCTCAACATGTTCGGGAGTAATAACAGTTTTTCCTGCTGCTAGTGTGAGCAATAGCTTATCCATTTCGTTGGCCATTTTACTCAAATCAGTGCCTAAAAACTCGGTAAGCATCTGTATTGCTTTGGCATCAACTGTTACATTTTTAGTACGTGCATAGTTCGTAATCCACGGACCCATTTCGTAATCGCGAAGTTTTTCCGATTCGTAAAGCACTCCATTTTTCGAAATATCTTGAACCCATTTTTTACGTTTATCTACCGTTCCATATTTATATGCAAAAACGAGAATGGTGGATGGTAGCGGTTTATCAAGATAATACTGTATCGAATCCCAATTTTTAATTGATTGAGCCTCCTTTACAATTACCACCTGATAAGGCGACATCATAGGATAGCGCTTAGCAGCATTAATAATTGTAATAAGCTCAGTATCTTTCCCGTACACGACCGTCAAATCGAACTCGCGCTGACTTTCATCGAGCACATTGGCTTGAATATAATCCGTTACTTGGTCAATATAATATGCTTCCTCACCCATCAACAGGTACACTGGGCGATACGATTTACGTCGTAATTCGCTCATAACCTGTTCAAAAGTAAGCCCACTTTGCTTTGCCATAAATTGATATGATGATGTGATGATGTGATGATGTAATAATGTGATGATGTGGTGATGTGATGATTTGGTGATTTGGTGATAACCTTACATCTTTATAACCTTATAACTTTATAACCCAAGATTATTCAAACCTTAAATGTCGGATCGTTTTACTATTATTCATAAGCGAACTAAGCGCTTTAATACCAATTTTAAGATGCTCCTCAACAAAGTTCGATGTTACTTTTTTATCGCTCTCGGATGTTTTGATGCCATCGGCCTGCAGCGGCATATCCGATACGAGCAACAAAGCTCCTAGAGGTATGCTGTTGTAGAAACCTACAGAAAAAAGTGTTGCTGTTTCCATATCAATGGCCATAGCACGGGTAGCGCGCAAATAATCGCGAAACTTAAGGTCGTGCTCCCACACTCTACGATTGGTAGTATAAACAGTACCAGTCCAGTAATCTTTGCCAAAATCGCGAATATTCGACGACACTGCACGCTGCAAACTAAAGGCTGGCAGTGCAGGTATTTCGGGTGGAAAATAATCGTTTGATGTACCTTCGCCACGTATTGCAGCACTTGGAAGTATGTAATCGCCAATTTTATTCTTATCGCGCAAACCACCACATTTACCTAGAAACAAAACAGCTTTAGGTTCAATAGCCGATAAAATATCCATAATAATGGCTGCATTAGGGCTACCCATACCAAAGTTGATGATGGTAATTCCGTTGGCCGAAGCATTAATCATGGTACCATCGCGCCCCAAAACAGGTACATTGAACCACTCGGCAAAAAGCTCTACATAATTATTAAAATTAGTAAGCAATACATATTCAGTAAACTCGTTGAGTGGACGCTTGGTATAACGAGGTAACCAGTTTTCTACAATATCACGTTTCGATTTCATTGACATACAAATCTATTTTTATGGTTCGTTTTGAGTTTTGATGAATACTTTGTAATTTCGCACAAATTCATGGGTGCCGATAGCATTCATCAAACAAAAGTAATAAAAATGTGGCAATTGAACCTACCGGAGTATAAATTCAGAATAAAAATTCACAACAATAAACAACTGATATTCGATTCGATTCGAAAAAAGTTTGTTGCACTTACACCAGAAGAGTACGTTCGCCAACATTTTATACAATTTCTGATAGAACAAAAAAACTACCCACAAAGCCGTTTAGCTATCGAAAAAGAAATAAATATTAACGGTCTAAAAAAAAGGTGCGATGCAGTGGTTTACAACACTGAATACACACCAATTATGATTATCGAGTTTAAAGCACCCCATATTAAACTGAGTCAACAAACTTTTGATCAGGCAGCTATCTACAATTCAAAATTAAATGTAAACTACCTAATTATTAGCAACGGCATAGAGCACTTTGCTTGTTGGGTCGACAAAGTAGAACAAAAATACAATTTCATGGCAGATATCCCTGATTACAACAGTTTAATATAATTAGGATACGTGCATAATATCAGTCAACTCGAGTGGCGAATAAGGCCCTTGTTTAATTTCAAATATCACGGTACCCTTTTCGAGCACCTCCACCGTATGCCACTGACCAGCAGGTATCGACACACCATGTTTCCCATTTTTAGGGTTCAGAGGAATGGATTCTATCAACTCTTTTTTTTCGTTATAAAGCAACACATTGAGGCTACCTCGTAGCAACACATAGGTTTCGTCGGTGTGCAAATGTCTATGTACAGGCAATTGTGTGCCTGGTTCTAGCGCATTTAATAAACGTTGTACGTGATCGTTTAACGATCGGTGTAAATTATAGTTTTTACGTAAACGGTCATTCCCTTTGGCTTGCTCTGTCAATTTATCGAGCAACGCAGTATCAATTATTTTCATAAGCATTAAAATTAAAAATTACAAACAATAAATTGGTTAAGGATAAAAAAATCAGCGACGAATACGGATTTGGATGGCATTTTTCACAGGCTTTTCGCTGATAAAAATCAGATAACCACCACCACCGGCTCCACTCACTTTCCAACCTAGTGCATCCGTTTTATAATTGTCGATTTGCTGTAAAATATCATCATTCACCATGTTGGGAAACATGCTAATTTGAGCCTGAAAACTTTCGGTCATTGCAGCACCCACCGCAGCTACATCCTGATTTAGAATGGCAACATAGCATTTTTCAGCTGCTTCAGCTAGTTTAATAGCACCTTCTGTATCAATATTTGTGTTTGCTAATACATTATACTCAGCAGCACGTGGATATAAAGGCACCATCCATAGATGCTTTTCGATCCATGTCATCAAATCATTGTCGGTTGTGCTAACTATTTTGGTAGGCCAGTATCCATTATCGTAATGCAGATAATTCAATCCAGGAGTAACAATACCGATAGAATCTTGCGAACCGCTTACATACTCCGTTCCAGGAGGGTTTTCGAAACAGAACAAGGTTTTAGCCAGTTTCTCGCGATCGCCTTGAGGTATGTCGGTTTGCCATAGTTCAATGGCGCGTTTGCGACTACTTGTCGACATGCCACTACGGTCGTTAAACTCAAAGTCGGGCTCAATACAAATAGTCAATACCGGTCCTGCCGCTAATTTATTAACATACAATTGATCCATCCATCCGCCAGCCAAGTCGATACGATAAGGTATTAAGCACTCTTTGCGAAGCGAAGTAGTGGAGCGTGTAGGTAAATTACCATGAGGTACCCGTTTGCTAACAAGGTATTCAATGCCCAATTCGCTACACAACGCTTCTTTGGCAGCAGTGTGTCCATCGGCATTTACAAAAAAGATATCTGGTTTGAGCTCCTTTAATTCATCTAAAAAATCGAGTAAGCCCGAACCCCTGTTTATCCATGCATCAGTAACCGTTTTAAGGGCTTTCACCATGTATAAACGCTCAGCATCGGAGTTAATGGTTTTGCGTGCTTTGAGTTGATTTATTGTTTTATCCGAACCAATGCCAACATACAAATCGCCATGCGAAGCTGCCTCTTCGAAAAAAGCCACATGTCCACTATGCAGCATATCATAACAACCACTTACAAAAACTTTCTTTTTCATATATAAAATATTTATTTATAGGGTCAATTTATTAATTACTTAAATGCAAATGAAAATACTTACGTTTAAACAAGATGTAGCTTACACCCAAAAAAAGCACTAGCGCAGCAGCAAGTATCGGTAGATTCACTACCCAATACGAAATAAATAATTGTGTGAGAGCATAAATAACCGACACCCACAAGTGAGGCATACGTAGCTCATTAGCCATCAATTGATAGACATGTTTTCGGTGCGCTTCAAGTATATTTTCTTTGAGTAGAATACGATGCACAATAGTTAAAACGGCATCGACACCATACACTCCCAAAAATAAGATATACGTAAAATTGCCCGTACTTAAAATGAGTTTACCAAGTAAAAACACGATTAGAAAGGCGATAGATACCGATCCTACATCGCCTGCAAAACAACGTGCTTTGGTACGAAAGTTGAAAAAATTAAACACCATCACAGCCATGAGCATTAAATAAATAAACTCGTTAGCCACAAATGGTTGTACACTTATATTTACATAAAGCAAAGATAGTAAAACCGCTACACTATAAGCTCCAGTAATACCATTTATTCCATCCATAAAATTATAGGCATTAACAATACCTACAGACAGAATAAAAGCCAGCAGTGCAAAATACCAAGGTTGCTCAAAAAGCCCCCATTCGTAAAACAGGAGAGCCATAGCTGCAAAATGAACGGGTAAACGGAGTTTTGAGGAAAGAGGGCGAATATCGTCGGCAAAACTAACAGCTGCTATGAGTGTAAGCCCCAACATAAAAAACGAATATTCAAATCCACTACTAATATAAAATGCCAAAGCCCCAGCATAAAACACAACACCTCCACCACGTAAAGTTACTTTGGTGTGTGAACTTCGCTGATTGGGTTTGTCGATAATATTAAAGGTATCGGCAACTTTAAAATAGATTAACTGAAAGATATAGAGAGCAAAAAAAATAGACAAATAGTAAATAATACTCATAGACACAATTTCGACATTTTGTAATTCAATATACAAGCTTATTGGTGCATACGAAATAAGCCTTTGATACGTATATTTAACGTGCAAAGATAGTATTTTATTACAAATTTAATTAAAAAAGCTGCAAGAAAACACATTTGATTATTTACAAAGAGCATCTACCCAATCAAACAGTTCATTCAAATCGTAATCGCCGCTGTGTGCTTTGCCCCAAGGCAACTCCAAATTTACATCAAAGCCCCTATTTTCGAGCAGGGTTGCCAGCATCACCGCTATTGCAAAGCTCGTATCTTTGTCGCTTGCACCATGACGAATGCGCCAATGGTTGGCTGTTGTGGTTTTGGGTGCTCCCACAAAGTTCATCGGATTCATCATCCGAACGATTGCTTCATCTACTCTTGTCCCATTCACAATCGAGTTTTTTTGACTATAATCGGTAAAATGCTGATTGGAAATGGAGCTAGTACCAAACAAATTGGTTTCGGGGCTCGAGAGGTCCAACGCATCGAATGCAGGTGGTGTTTTTTGGCGGCCGATGTAGTGAATGTATTTTTCGTAATCGAGTGCAATAACTTTTTTATCGGCAATGGTCAAAAAACTTAGCTTGGACAAATCGGCTCCATGGTCCAATTCTTTTTGTGCTGAAGCAATGATGTACGAAGCTATTAATTCTTTAAAATTACCATTCCCTTGGGCATCCAAACGAAGCATATTTCCTTGCTTATTGCGCAAATCTAGTGAATTAAGGTAGGCAGGAAACAAAGTTTTCAATTCGTTCGACACTTTTATTTGTGCCTCGGTGAGTAGTTGTGGTGCTGCATTTGGCCTTGCCATCGGGCCGCCTTTGGTATAGCTATTGATGCCATTGAATTGCCATTCGTAGGCCATGTCGGCATGCTCTAAATTGGTAATTGGGCAATAGGCCGACACGGCAAACACAGCATCGCTTGCTTTGGCCGCTCCAAGTTCTTTTAGATAAGGCTCATATACCGGATTGTTGGCTGTAGCGCCCAACAATGCCGACATGGCACCTCCCGCACTTGTGCCATTCGAAACAAGTTTAGTGGCATCGCCCGGCATGCGTTTGTTATTGTATTTCAAATACCTAATGGCAGCTTTTAAATCGACTAAGCCCGCAGGAGCTTTTCCTGTAAATGCCCCATCGGCATTGCTTAGTGTACGCCCCCGAGCACCCGCCGAAGCAACCACATAACCTCGCATCAAGGCCACAACGATGGTAAGTGGTTTCGATTCGAGTTGAGGATTAGGCAGCGAAGGCATAGCATTTGCACTAGGCATCTCACCATTGATGGGTGGACGCATACCCATGGGATTGTCCGACAATGAGGCGGGCTTAGCGGGCATATAACCACCTACTTTGTTGGGGAAAAAGATAGGAGCCGATTGAGCTGTATACCCATTTATTGTTTTGGATTCGAAGTAAGCTTCGGGAATATAAATATTCATTTTCTGATAGGCTGTATCAACTGGCCGTTGTACATACTCAATATTTTCATAAGCCCTCACTTTCATAGTCTGACCTTGATAGCTGATAGTCTGCTGCGTGAATTTTTGAACATCGAAGCGTAAGTTGTTTGTGTTTTTTGCCATCATACCTACCGTAACAATTAAAAAAAAGACCAGCGCAAGCGCTTTATTAAAATGTATATTCATAACCCAAGTTGTATTTTTTAGACATTAAGTATATGTATTTGAACAAATAACAGCTACAATAGTTACAATACAACACTAAAAATACCTATAAATAGTGATAAAAAACGTAACCTTAGCATAATAATAATTACTTACCTTTGTTGCATCAAAATTAACGAATAATGCAAGCTTCGAAAGCAAACATAAAATCAACCCTTCGCGAAAGCACTGCTACCATGCTGCTTTTGCTCTTTGTTGGTTTCTTTGTAAGCATTAGTTTTTTTAAACACAAGCATGTCATCGATGGGGTGCTTATCGTTCACTCGCACCCGTTCTCGTCGACCGAGAATCACAGTCACTCAGCCGACGCTACAAACTTAATTCAACAACTCTCACATTTCGAATCAAAATCGGCCGCTTTTGCATGCTTAGCATTGGACGACAACTTTTTCATTCGACTAATTACAGCTTCAACCACCAGACATCAAAAAGCTGTAGGCAGCAGCTTAAGTTATTTTTCGCGCCCACCTCCCACTCCGTTTTACTAATTAAGACAATCATTTAGCGATTAATTTCAAATTGATCACTCATACTTTTTCGATCCAACAATCAAGTTGGAACGCACAACTCATATACATTTTTACAACCAGTTATATTTATGAAACGAATAATAAATACATTCCTTTTCATGCTTTGTTTGCTACCTATTGTAGCACAAACCAATTACAAACTAACAGGTAACGAAGGCGCTGCTGCTCCACGCGAAGCTGCTACCGACGCCAACATTAGCGGACACACCGTGGACAAAGCCACGCAAGAACACATCGGCTTTATTACCATCACCATCAAAGGCACCAACATTGGCACTGCTACCGATGCTACAGGCCATTTCAACTTAAAAAATGTTCCTGCAGGCGAACACACCTTGGTGGCCTCGGCCGTAGGATACAAAAGTATAGAACAACGCATTAAACTGCAAAGAAGCAAAACAGTGGAACTTAGTTTCGAGCTCGAAGAAGATGCCATTATGCTCGACAATGTGGTGGTGAGTGCTAACCGCAACGAAACCAAACGCCGCGAAGCATCGAACATTGTAAATGTACTTACAAGTAAGCTTTTCGAATCGACCAACTCGGTTTGTTTGGCTCAAGGGCTCAACTTTCAGCCGGGTTTGCGGGTGGAAAACAACTGTCAAAACTGTGGTTTCCAACAGGTGCGTATCAATGGTCTGGAAGGACCATACTCGCAAATACTCATCGACAGCAGGCCCATTTTTAGCGCACTTGCCGGCGTATATGGGCTCGAACAAATCCCAACCAACATGATCGACCGCGTGGAGGTGGTGCGTGGAGGCGGTTCGGCGCTGTTTGGCTCCAATGCCATAGCGGGTACTATTAATATAATTACCAAAGAACCACTTAATAACTCGCTCACCATTAGCAACTCGAGCATGATTATTGCCGGCTCAAAAGCCGACATCAACACTTCGATAAATGCTGCCTTGGTATCCGACGACTACAAGGCGGGCGTTAGCATCTATGGCTCTACCCGTCAGCGCGAAGGATGGGACGCCAACGACGATGGATTTACCGAAATTGGTTTGATTAAGGCACGCAATGTGGGTTTTCGCAGTTACTTTAAAACAAGCACACAGAGCAAACTCACGCTCGAATACCACAACCTGGGCGAGTTTCGCAGGGGCGGCAACAAACTGGATTTGCCTGCTCACAATGCCGACATTACCGAGCAAACCGACCACAACATCAACAGTGGTGGCCTGAAGTGGGAGTTTTTTACGCCCGACAATAAACACCGTTTCAATATATACAGTTCGGCACAAAAAACCGACCGAACCAGCTACTACGGTGCGGGCCAAAACCCCAATGCCTATGGCAAAACCGACGATATGGCCCTGGTGGCTGGTGCTCAGTATGCCTACGCCATGAGCCGACTGCTGTTTATGCCTGCCGACTTTACAGTGGGGAGCGAATACAGTTACAACAAATTGGTGGATACGCAGGTGGCCTACAACCGCAACATCAATCAGCAGGTGAACATTGCCAGCGTGTTTGCACAAAACGAATGGAAAAACAAACAGTGGAGCTTGCTTTTGGGGCTCCGATTCGACAAACACAATCAGATTAAAAACCCTATTTTCAGTCCGCGGGTGAATGTGCGCTACAACCCAGCCGAGTGGGTCAACCTGCGTGCGAGCTATGCCAGCGGCTTTAGAGCGCCGCAAGCGTTCGACGAAGATTTGCACATCACAGCCGTGGGTGGAGCTGTGCAACTCATTCAGCTCGATCCGAATCTCAAGGCCGAAAACTCACGAAGCTACAGTTTGTCGACCGATTTTTACCACTCGTTTGGCAAGGTGCAAACCAACCTGTTGGTGGAAGCATTCTACACCGACATCGACGATGTGTTTTATTTAGATGAAGTGGGCACCGACGCGGAAGGAAACACCATTTTGATGCGTAAAAATGGCTCAGGGGCTGTGGTGCAAGGCATCAACCTCGAAGCTAAAGTGGTACCGTCGGTAAAATACAATTTGCAGACTGGTTTCACCTTTCAGAAAAGCCGCTACAAAGAGGCGCAAACTTGGAGCGAAAACACCAACCTCGCCCCTAACCGACAAATGTTTCGCTCGCCCGACACCTATGGCTACCTTACCTTCACCTATCAACCAAGTAAACCACTCGCATTGGCCCTCAACGGTACCTACTCGGGCAGCATGCTCATGCAGCATTATGCCGAACAAACCGATGGCGACGAGGAAGTGTGGACTCCGAGCTTTTTCGACCTCAATGCCAAGGTAACCTACACATTCACTTTAAACACAAGCACCAAACTTCAGCTCAATGCTGGCGTGCAAAACATTTTCAACAGCTATCAATCCGATTTCGACAAAGGCGAAACGCGCGATGCCGGCTACATTTACGGGCCATCGCTACCCCGCTCGGTATATGTAGGAGTTAAATACAGTTTATAAAAAAAAAGAATTAGCTTATCGATAATTTCACAATTGGATCAATGCTCGCTTTTAATTTTATAATCTTATCCATAGATATTAGACTAAATAGGTCTTAAAGAATACGGCCTTTAACATCACTCTGGCACAATAAGTTACAAATTAATTAATAATTTGTCAAGTACTAGCAGATTACAACCAACATTTTCGACAACAAAAAAAGCAACTCATACTTTGTGAGTTGCTTTTTTAAGTTATTGAGATAAAACCTTACTTGATAGCTTCGAGAGCTTTGTTAATAGCATTTTGAATACCCGCAGCATTTTTGCCTCCTGCCGAAGCAAAGAAAGGCTGACCGCCACCACCACCTTGAATTTCTTTGGCAGCATCGCGGGCAATATTTACTGCATTTAATCCATTTGCTACTAAATCATCCGTTAGCAACACCGTTAATGAGGGCTTCCCATCAGCTACACAACCAGCTACAAAGAACAAGTTTTCAGCTTGAATGTTTCGAATTTGGAACGCCAGTGTTTTTACCTGATCTGCGGTTAAAGTTCCTTCGTATCGAATTACTTTCACTCCATTAACGTCAGTAGCATTTGCTAACAAATCGGTACGCAAGCTCATGATTTTCTCATGCATAAATGCTTCCACCTGTTTTTTAAGCTCTGCCGTTTCTTCAGTCATTTTACGAATTGCCGACGTTAGATCAGGAGCATTATTGAGTAATTCTTTTGCATCAGATACTACATCTTGCTGTTTATCAAGTAAATCTTCAACAGCCTTTCCGCTTATAGCCTCAATACGACGGATACCAGCAGCAATAGAGCTTTCGGCTACAATGCGTACCATACCAATATTTCCTGTGGCCGACACGTGTGTTCCTCCACAAAGCTCAACCGAGCTTCCAAATTGAATGACACGTACTGTTTCTCCATATTTTTCGCCAAACAAAGCCATCGCTCCCATCGCTTGCGCTTCGGCAATTGGTGTATCGCGCTTTTCTAGCAACTGATAATTTTCGCGAATCTTACGGTTGGCAATTGCCTCTACTGCACGAATCTCTTCTTTCGTTAGTTTTTGGAAGTGTGAAAAATCGAAACGCAAGGCCTCAGGGCTCACATACGACCCTTTTTGTTCCACATGCGTACCTAACACCTCGCGCAAAGCTTCGTGTAGCAAGTGTGTAGCCGAGTGATTACATTCAGTAGCCTGACGTTTTTCTACATCAATAGTAGCTGTAAATGTTTCAGTCACATCCGCTGGTAAAGTCGTAGTAATATGTACCGCTAAGTTATTTTCTTTTTTAGTATCGATAATTTGGATACTTCCGTTTTCTGATTTCAGCATACCGCAATCACCCACTTGCCCACCCATTTCGGCATAGAAAGGAGTTTTCGAAAGCACCAACTGATAATACTCTTGGTTTTTCTGTTTTACTTTGCGATAACGTAAAATCTCGGTATCTGCTTCGGTAAAATCATACCCCACAAAAACGCTATCACCTTCGCGAACAGTCACCCAGTCGCCTGTTTCGGTCGCCGCAGCATTACGCGCACGTTCTTTTTGTTTTTGCATTTCAGCGTTAAACTCATCAATATTTACGGTGAAGTTATTTTCACGTAAAATCAATTCTGTTAAGTCTAACGGGAATCCAAATGTGTCGTAAAGTGTAAAAGCAACTTTTCCTTCAATTTCTGTTTTTGAAGCAGCTTTGGATTCGATCATTACCTTATCCAACAACTTAATACCTGTTTCTAAAGTACGTAAGAACGATTCTTCTTCTTCTTTAATTACTTTTTCAATCAAAGATTTCTGAGCAATCAATTCAGGGTAAGCTTTACCCATTACCTCGCCAAGCACATTGATTAACTGATACATAAATGCTGAACGTTGACCAAGGAAAGTATAACCGTAGCGCACTGCACGACGAAGTATACGACGAATTACATAACCTGCTTTGGCATTCGAAGGCAATTGTCCATCAGTAATTGAAAACGCAATAGTACGAATATGATCGGCAATAACACGCATGGCAACATCTATTTTTTCTTCTTTGCCATAGCTTGCACCACACACTTTACCAATTTCGGCTATAATCGGTGTAAACACATCCGTATCGTAGTTTGACTGAACTCCCTGCATAGCCATACACAAACGTTCGAAGCCCATACCGGTATCAATTACTTTGGCAGGAAGACCTTCGAGCGAACCATCGGCTTTCCGATTGTATTGCATAAACACATTGTTCCATATCTCAATCACCTGTGGGTGACTACCATTCACCAATGTCAAACCATCAACTTTAGCACGATCCTCGTTGCTACGAATATCTATGTGAATTTCCGAACAAGGTCCACAAGGTCCTGTATCGCCCATTTCCCAGAAATTATCTTTTTTATTTCCGTTAATAATACGATCTTTAGGTAAAAATTGTTCCCAAATAGCTGCTGCTTCATCGTCGCGCTCCAATCCTTCGGGCGCATATCCCTCGAATACGGTTACATACAAACGATCTTTGTCAAGCTTCAACACTTCAGTCAAATACTCCCAAGCCCATTCAATTGCTTCCTTTTTGAAATAATCGCCAAACGACCAGTTACCCAACATTTCGAACATGGTATGGTGATAGGTATCGTGTCCAACTTCCTCCAAATCGTTGTGTTTACCACTTACGCGTAAACATTTTTGCGAATCGGCCACACGGGCATATTTAATCGGGTCGTTACCCAAAATAATGTTTTTAAACTGATTCATCCCCGCATTGGTAAACATTAAAGTAGGATCATCTTTGATAACCATAGGTGCCGAAGGAACGATTTTGTGGTCTTTCGATGCGAAAAAATCGAGAAACGATTGACGAATTTCCTGTGAAGTCATTATTTTATTAATTGAAATTGATACTCTTTTTTTTGGTGCTGCGCACGTTTTTTTTTGTGCTGCGCACGTTATTGGTTACTTCGTACGTTATTTGGTACTTTGTACGTTATTTGGTGCTGCGCACGTTTTGGGTACTTTGTACGTTTAACGGCGAAGCCCAACAAACGGCGTAGCCATCTTAACGGCGAAGCCTCTTCAACGGCGTAGCCCCCTCAACGGCGAAGCCCCATAATGGCGTAGCCCAAAACCGCGAAGGGTTAATAATCCAAAATTTGGACTACAAAAATACATCAAAAATATTACTTTTGCATCAGTACGGATATTAAAAGTTTCGCTCTATGCCTCAAAATACTGCAAATCGCAATCTATTTTGCTAATTATTGCATAATTATCCCTATTTTTGATTTCTTTCTACTCAAAACAACATAATGGCAAAAAAAATTAAGTTTCACTTCAACCCCGAAACATTAAATTACGAACCAATTATACAGTCACTTGCAGCGAAAGCCAAGCAAGTTATTATCCATTTATTTTCAGGCTTATCACTTGGATTGCTTTTCTTTTTCATTATTGTTTCAACGGTCGACTCGCCCGAAGCCAAACAAATGAAACTTGAAAAAAGTCGTATGGAGGCTCAATACAAAATTATCCAACGTCAACTCGAAGAAGCACAGGAAGTAATGAGTGATCTACAACAACGCGACGACAACCTTTACCGTGTTATTTTTCAAGCCGAACCTATCCCCGTAGAAGTGCGCAAAGCAACTATTGCCAATACCGAATACTACAATCAATTACTTAAAATGACCAACTCGGAAATCGTTTCAAACACCTCTAAACGTATGGACGAAATTCGCAAACAGATCTACATTCAATCGCGCTCATTCGACGAGGTAGTTAAATTAGCCAAAAACAAAGAGGAAATGCTTAAATGCATCCCTGCCATACAGCCTGTAATGAATAAGGACCTTAAAAAAATGGCCTCTGGTTTTGGCTGGCGTATCGACCCGATTTATCGCACTCGTCGTTTTCATGCGGGTATGGACTTTGCTGCACCTACAGGCACCGATATTTACGCACCTGGCAATGGTACTGTTATTGCTGCTGGCTGGCAACAAGGCTATGGCAACTGTGTGCAAATAAGCCATGGCTTTGGCTACAAAACATTGTACGGCCACATGCACCGCATCAAAGTGCGTAAAGGCCAAAAAGTAACGCGTGGTGAAGTGATTGGTGAAGTAGGTAACACGGGTAAATCCACTGGTCCACATCTCCATTACGAAGTACATTTAAATGGCAATGTAATGAATCCACACCACTATTACTTTATGGATCTTTCGCCTGCCGACTACGACCGCATGATACAAATGAGCGAAAACTCAGGACAGATGATGGATTAGGAAAGAGCCCCCAACCCCTAAAGGGGAGATATGAAAATGGAAAAATGCAGGAATGTAAAAATTGAAGTAGAATGAGTATAATAACTAATTTGGAACATACAAACAACAGTAGTATTACGAAAGGCCCTATTGGTATTTTCGATTCGGGCTATGGGGGATTGACTATTCTAAATGAGATACAAAAGCTTTTGCCGGAATACGATTACATGTATTTAGGTGATAATGCACGTACACCTTACGGCACACGATCATTTGATGTGGTGTACAAATACACCCTCGAATGTGTCACCAAGCTATTTGAGATGGGATGTGAGCTTGTAATTTTGGCCTGCAACACAGCATCGGCCAAAGCACTTCGAAACATTCAACAACGCGACCTACCTCACATGGATCCAAACAAACGTGTACTTGGCGTTATTCGACCAACAGTTGAAATTATCAACACCATCACTACATCAAAACATGTGGGTTTACTCGCTACAGCTGGCACCGTGCAATCCAACTCGTATCCTTTAGAAATAAAGAAAATTGACCCTGAAATATCCGTTGCATCCGAAATATGCTCTATGTGGGTACCCCTTATCGAAAACAACGAACACAAAAGCGATGGAGCTGATTATTTTGTAAAAAAGAACCTCGAAAACTTGTTGGCCTCCGACAAAAACATTGATACCATCCTTCTGGGCTGCACACATTATCCATTATTAATTGATAAAATAAAGAAATATCTGCCAGAAGGTATAACGCTAGTATCGCAAGGCGAGTTAGTAGCTCAAAGCCTGAAAGGTTACCTTGCACGACATCCAGAGATGGATATTAAATGCTCAAAAGGTGGTCAAACGAAATACTTCACAACCGAGTCGGTGGAAAAGTTTTCGGTATCGGCCTCCATATTTATGAATGGAACTATCGAAGCAAAGCATATTGATTTAGGATAAATCGGCATTAAAATGGATAGCCAATGGCTAAATGAAATGCTAAATCCTCGCGCCAAGTTGGTTTAACACGCCATTTATTTGAGCCATCCAAAGCAGGATTAAAAAGCTTTATCCCCATATCGAACCGTACCAAGAAAAACGAGAAATCAAAACGCGCCCCGGCACCATATGACAAAGCGATTTGTTTGGCAAAAGTATCGAATTTAAACTGCCCTCCTGGCTGCTCCTTACTATAATCTTTAATAGTCCACACATTTCCGCCATCCATAAACAAAGCACCCTCAAGCAACCAAAACAACTTGGTTCGGTATTCAAAACTCAAATCCAACTTAATGTCACCCACCTGATTATAGTCGCGCGATAAATTATTTTTGATACTTTTGTAAATACCTGGTCCTAACCGACTCTCGTTCCAGCCACGCACACTATTAGCGCCCCCACTGTAAAATCGTCGTTCATAAGGAATCTGGTCAGCATTGCCAAAAGGCACACCTACGCCCAAGCCAAAATGATAAACTAAGCGATTATTCTTATCCAAAATTTGATAATACGACGAATTGTATTCACCCCGCACATATTGCGAATAACGCACATTAAACACCTTATAATAACCATCGGCCTCTTTAGTTGTATTAAAAACAGAGTTTAGCAGATACAAAAAATTACCTGCCGACTCAATATTATAGCTATGCATCACATAATTACGTAAGGGTCTATTGGGATTACGATTGGTAAAACTAAGATTATAACCCATTCGCATAATTAAATGATCTTCGTAATTATACCTATTATATAGTCCTGGAGTAATATAATTAGCTCTAAACGTAGAATCGATAGACGGAAAATAAACATAGCTTAAATTAATGAGCTCGAATTTATGTTGATACCGGCCCGCCGTCCACGAATAATTCATCCCACCCGTAAAGTTAGTGGTCGAAAATTCATTAGGCCTATTCTGTAAAGTCGAATTGGTTGTAAACTCGGTATTTGCATGAATCCTGCGCTTAAATTCATAACTACCAAACGGAAAAATAAATTTAGGGAACATCAAGCGCAATTGTAATCCATATTCTTTTGCCCACAACTCGTTTTGACGCTCCGAGGCAACACGTAGTTGCGTGCTAAACGTTTCGGCTCCGCCAAAAGCATTTTTATTTGCTGTTCCCACTTGCAACTCACCACCCCAATAACCTTTCGTCAAGGTACCTTTTACTTCGGCCGAAACGCTGATTGTTTTAGCTGGAACAATATAAACATAAGAATCGAGCACCTGAGGCTGCCCACTTTCTTTGAAAGATATATTGACATATTTTACTGGAGGCAGCGAATTGAGCGCCGAATAGGTTTTTTCAACTGCCTGATCGTTGTAGTATCCGTTGGGTTCAATATATGAATTATGCACCAAGGCATCTAAACTCACAAATTCTTTAGCTCTATCAATTAAATAATTTGAACCCAACATTACTGTATCCAACTCACCCGTTTGGTCAGGCAAGTCAATTCTATTGAGCACAAAATAAACTTTCCCTATTTTAAAACGCTCAAAAACAGGCCAAGTTTCGGCAGGTGTTTGTCGTTTCAAGTTTGCCTTTAAGTCAAGCTTAATATTTATTTCGTTGGTTTTAAGCGCACTATCAGCCGTATACACCATAAAATCTTTGGTGAAATTATAATACCCCATATTCCGCATATGCAATGCAATACGCTCCCTTTCCTTGTTCAAAATATCAACATCAAAATTAGCTCCCTTACGCACAAGTGTCTTCATCCGATCCGAAGCAATGGAATCTAACACTGAAAAACCTGTTTTGGGAGTGTAGCTTTTAACTTTGTAAGGTTTATTCGAGTGAATAATGTACTTTACTTTTACTTTTTTTGATTTAAAATAAAGAGCAGTATCAACTTGCACATTCATATAACCACGATTCACAAATACCTGCTGGAGTTGTTGAGCTGAAAATTTAGTAAGAATAGGATCATAAATTACAGGCGCTTCGCCCACACTCATAAATGTTCTTCGCAAAAATCTTCGAAATGCCTTGGTGGTATCAATAGGCGAAAGGTTGTAAATATTCAGTTGCATTTTATACAACCGAAGCACAGCACTATTGGGCGATTGACGCAAATACTCGTCCAGTTCGTCTACCGAAATATCCTTTGAGTCGGGCGAAATAACAACTTTATCAAGCAGATATTCACCCTCCTTTACAAATTTGGTGGTATTACAAGCCACAAACAAAAAGCTCAAAATAATGATAATTACTAAATACGAAACGCGGCTGATATGCATTGTTTTTTCAATCGTTTATAATTTGCAAATATACTTTTTTTTTACGAAGATACAATCCAAAACACTTTTGCCATTTTGCATCCAATAAAATAACAATTCACATCATTACAAAGCACCAAAACATAGCCCAAATTCATTTTTCGTCTTAATAAACAGAATTATCATTCACAATTTAAAGCATAAAAAATGTATAAAAACCAATTAGACACACCCAATATACAATTTTGGCACACAACTACAACTAAAATAGCCTCAGTTTACACTCTACTAAATTATATACTCATTTAGTTGCATATTGAAATAATTAGTTGTATTTTTGCAACACATTATAATATCACAACTCAAGCGGAGTATAACCCTATAAATCGACATTAAATTTTTATACACATGAATGTTTTCAATAAATTACAACAATTACAACAATTACACGAATTAATTGAACAAGGAAACACTGGCCGCCCCGAAAATTTGGCAACAGCACTCGGTGTTACAAGAGCCAAACTATACATGCTAATTGACGAATTGAAGTCGTTTAATCACAGCATCAATTACTCGCGACGTAAACAAACTTTTTACTACCACAGCAACTTCAGCATAAACAGTATGGCGTAAGCGCAAAAAAATCGCAATATTTTGCCCTGCTCAATTCATTTAGCTACCTTTGCATTTGAATAAACTAGCTATTAGATTTAAATAGCTAAAACAACGACAGGCACTTATGATTTTAAAAGACGAACTATTTCCTATTGGTCAAATTATTAAACCACACGGTATAAATGGCGAAATGACGCTTAGCTTTACGAGCGACGTTTTCGACACACAAGATGCACCCTATTTCGTTATAGAAATACAGGGCATCTTTGTTCCATTTTTTATCGACGAATATCGCTTTAAATCAAACGAAACAGCACTTATTAAACTACAAGATATTGACAGCGATGAAAAAGCACGTCAATTTGCTGGACAGCCCGTATATTTACCAAAAACCTACCTCGACAAAGTAGAAGACAGCGAAATTGAACTCGACTATTTTGTAGGCTTTACACTAATTGATACCACTAGTGGCGAAATAGGCATTATTTCGGAAGTAGACCAAACAACCGAAAATACCTTGTTTGTTATACCAACCAAAAACGACGAACTACTAATACCCGTTGGCGACGACTACATCAAGGAAATTGATCACGATAATAAACGCATCACTGTAGAACTTCCCGAAGGACTACTTGATTTGTAAAAACACAACAGTTGCTGCGCGTCAGCAGCTGACTTTTTAGCCACTCTCACTTCACACCCTCTCCGCCATATATCTTGGCATACAACACCGCAACTTACAGACAACAAGTTAGGGCGTCACTCCAAGTGACACTCTCACTAAAATCAACAACCCAAAACCTTACCGATAGTAGTTCGGTGGAGATTTATTGTACTCTTAAGTAATTGAATAAACAAAATGCAGCATTTTGAACTGTTAATTGAAAGCGGGTTTTCGTTGATTATGCGAATAATCAGGGATTTTCCTCTGCACTGCCTACGGTAGGTCAGGCTGAAAACATACATTCAAGTGCACTTTTTTATGTTTTTCCAATTGGCGAAACACATTCAAGTGCACTTTTTTGTAATTTTCCATTTGACAAAACACGTTCAAGCTCACTTGAGTGTTAATTTCCATTAAGCAATACACGTTCAAGTGCAGTTGAATGTTAATTTCCATTTGACGAAACACATTCAAGTGCACTTTTTTGTAATTTTCCATTTGACTAAAGCCGTTCAAGTCCACTTGAGTGTTAATTTCCATTTGGTAATACACGTTCAAGTGCAATTGAATGTTAATTTCCATTTAACAAAACACATTCAAGTGCACATTTTTATGCTTTTCCAATTGATGAAAGTCATTGAAATGCACTAAATTTGGATATTATCGACTGGTGCGGGATGTCAGACTCAAAAATCAACAATCATTAAATGACAAGTTAACACTACAGCAAAATACCATCGTTCAATAATGGAAACACCATCAAACATGGTATCAATTAAAAAAACAAAACCCTTTGCAACCATACAGCTGTAAAGGGTTTCTTATTATATATTGAAGTCCGCAGGATCTCGCCTACGGGAAGTTAGTTTTCAAACATTACCTCTCCACTTGGAGAGGGTTAGGGTGAGGTTTTACATCATGCCGCCCATGCCACCGCCCATAGGCATTTGAGGCGCTGGATTGGCTTCTTTCTTTTCGGTAATCACACACTCAGTAGTTAGGAACATACCTGCGATTGACGCTGCGTTTTCCAAGGCTACACGTGTTACTTTAGCTGGGTCAACAACACCAGCTGCGAAGAAGTTTTCGTAAACATCGGTACGCGCATTGTAACCATAATCGCCGCTTCCTTCACGAACTTTCTGAACAACTACTGCACCTTCTTTACCAGCGTTAAATACAATCTGACGCAATGGCTCTTCGATGGCACGTTTGATAATATCAACACCAATTTTCTCATCTTCGTTTACGCCTACGACTTCCGAAAGTGAGTCGATAGCACGAATATAAGCTACACCACCACCAGGAACAATTCCTTCTTCGATAGCTGCACGAGTTGCACTCAAGGCATCGTCAACGCGGTCTTTTTTCTCTTTCATTTCTACTTCCGAAGCAGCACCTACATAAAGTACAGCCACACCACCAGCCAATTTAGCTAAGCGCTCTTGTAGTTTTTCGCGGTCGTAATCCGACGTTGTAGAAGCAATTTGAGCTTTTATTTGATTCACACGGTTAGCGATGTTTTCTTTTGCACCTGCACCGTTAACAATCACTGTATTGTCTTTGTTTACGGTAATTTTTTCGGCTGTACCAAGCATTTCCAATGTAGCTTGTTCAAGCAAAATACCTTTTTCTTCCGATATAACAACACCACCAGTCAACACAGCAATATCTTCGAGCATTTCTTTGCGACGATCGCCAAAACCTGGAGCTTTTACAGCACAGATTTTCAATTGCGCACGCAAACGATTCACCACCAAAGTAGTCAACGCTTCGCTATCCACATCTTCGGCAATAATTAACAACGGACGACCCGACTGAACAGCTGGCTCCAATACTGGAAGCAATTCTTTTAGGTTCGATATTTTTTTGTCGTACACCAAGATGTATGGACGCTCCATTTCCACTTCCATTTTCTCGGTGTTTGTCACAAAGTATGGAGAGATATAGCCACGATCGAATTGCATACCTTCTACTACATCAATAGTTGTATCAGTACCTTTAGCTTCTTCGATGGTAATAACACCATCTTTCGACACTTTGCGCATTGCATCAGCAATTAATTTACCAATAACAGCATCGTTGTTAGCCGAAATAGTAGCTACTTGTTCAATTTTATCGTAGTTGTCGCCTACGGTTTGAGCTTGCGAAGCAATGCTTTTTACCACTTGCGCAACCGCTTTGTCAATACCACGTTTCAAATCCATTGGGTTAGCACCCGCAGTCACGTTTTTCAACCCAACACCAACAATCGACTGAGCCAACACAGTAGCAGTAGTTGTACCATCACCAGCATCATCACCTGTTTTCGAAGCCACTTCTTTCACCAATTGTGCACCCAAGTTTTGGAATGCATCTTCCAATTCAACTTCTTTGGCCACCGTTACACCATCTTTTGTGATGTGAGGAGCACCAAATTTTTTCTCGATAATTACGTTACGACCTTTAGGTCCTAAAGTTACTTTTACAGCATTTGCTAAAGCGTCAACACCTTGTTTTAGTTGATCGCGCGCATCGATATTGAATAAAATTTCTTTTGACATAATTCTTTTATTTACTATTTAAACATTTACAATTCACCAATCGCCATAAAATTTTGACGCATGGTTTTTAAATCAAATTAAACAATCGCTAAAATATCCGACTGACGCATGATTAGGTATTTTTCACCCTCCCACTCTAGTTCAGTTCCTGCATATTTACCAAACAACACTGAATTACCAACGGCAACGACCATTTCTTCATCTTTTGTTCCGTTACCTACGGCCAACACTTCACCTTTTAATGGTTTTTCTTTTGCTGAATCGGGAATAATAATTCCACCCACTGTTTTTTGCTCTGCCACGGCTGGCTTTACCAACACGCGATCGGCTAATGGTTTAATGTTCATAATTTCTTTTTGTATTTAAATTAGTTTATTGAATATTTATTGCCTGATATGTCAAACATTTCAGACCAGTACAGATCTATCAGAATTTATGCCAAAGCAATGTAGCATCAAAAAATGACAAACAGCAACACGCCAATCTGACATCTTGTCATTATCAAACAAAATAGGAGTTCTACTTAGCAATAAGGGATATAATCTGTGCAGCCAAAAAGTTATTAGAGAAATGAGGTAATAAAATCTGCTCACGCTGTACAATGTCAGCATCAGTAAAAGGGAGGTTCATCAATCGGTTACAAGCATCAACCAACTCACTTGCCGAATTAGCTATGGTGCAGAGTGAATTCAGGCCACTACCAGCCAACATAGTTTCATTCACTAACACATGCTTGCCCGCAAAAAGCGTATTAAGTAATTTAATTTTGAGCCCAGTGCTCTGAAAAGTGACAAGCGTATGAACCTGCGCCTCACGCACCAACTTTTTCAACTCCAAATCGCTCGGATTAGTCACTAGTTCAACCATTGGATAGTACGCACAAAGCTGCTTTAATTGTTCCGTTGGATTCATACCCGCCACCACACACCGACAGTTTAGTTTTGCAAACACCTGTTCGCACAAGAACGCAACAGCCTTTGCATTTTCGGCCACTGATAAGTTGCCATGATAAAGTACATAATTACCTTGTTCGGCCGAAATATCGACTGTCGAATTGGAATGAAAACAAGGTATAAAAGCCACTGGGATAGAGGGGAATTTAGCAGCATAATAGCTTTTATCAAGATCAGATATGGCTAAAATAAGATTCGAATGTTTTAAATTACTTTCAAAAAAACGAAATTTGAGTGATTCAAAAAAATAATATAGTTTACTGAACGACAAAGCCGTAGCCTTGTATAACTCAGCATAATAATGATGTTCGATATTTGCTTCGCGGTATATTTTTTTTCGTCCAGCAAATGCTTTATCATTTAAATAATAACAAGACATTAAACCATCGAAAAGAATCGGATAGTTATCGTTTAATAAATTAGCATATAACTGCTTATTTTTACGACTAATAACCGTGTAAGGCAAAGTACTAAAATGACTCAATAAAGATGTGTTTCGTTTGTAATAAAAAACCTTGAAACACATCGAATCAAGCACATCTGACTTTTCGCGATTATATTCAAAACAATGCAAAATAACGTTCACACCATTTTCGGTAAGCGATTTAATTCGAAAAAACACATCAATAGCTCCCCCATAATTAGGAGGATAAGGAATATCAAAAGCTATCACATGCAGAAACTCACTCATACAGTTAACCAATCTTTTTTATACGGCAATTAAACACCATTAAAATCAAAACTACCAATTGCAAATACTGCAACCAACAGTTTGATTACATTAGTATTTGTTCCAAACCATGTAAGGTAAAAACTCATCAAACAACTCTTGATTCTGCTTTAAAATATGATATTTAAATGCAAGAAATTCTTGTTTTATATCCAATTGTTCAATTATAATATCTTTATTTTGAGGTTTTTTTGTTGTTAAATACCTATCAACAACAGACTGAAAATTAATAATTCTGCTAAGAAAGTATTCGTAAAATCGTTCCTCCCTAACTTTTCTCATTTTTTCAGTACCATTAAAAATTCGCTTCAAAAAGCGGATCGTTTCAACAACCTGAGGATTGTCTAATTTAGTTGAATCGAAGCCAACTATCTTTGTTGCAGCAATATGACTACAACTAATAATATCTTCAATGTCAAAAAGTGAAGGATTTAAGATATTATCAAAATAATGTAGTTTCTTACCGTTACAATAGTTACAGGAAAAGAATAAATTACTCCATGAAGTTCTTAAATCATCATGGTTTTTGGTAGATTGAAGATGCTCAATTTCATAATCAGTAATACAAATTCTCTCACAAACATAACATTTCCCATTGTGATCTTCAATTAATTGCTTTATTACATCTGGATGGTTATGTCGGTTATTACCCGCAACTAATAAAGAAGGTGGACTGTCAACACTTTTGTTCACTCTAATCATAAACAAACAACATTTTTTGCGGTTAATTTAATACTCAGATATTCTGCCTTTATTTGAGGTGAAACAACTTCAGAAATGTTGTCAAATTCTTTAATTAGTTCAATCAGCTCTGATTTTTCTCCAGTTGTCAGCGTATTTTTAACAGCTAATTCTTTAAACTTATCAAATCTGATTTGCAAATAACTAGATTCAGATTTAACTCCGAAATAGCCCTCTGCTAAAGCCTCGAAGGAATACTCAGTTAAATCTTCGAGGTTCTCTCGTTTTTCTAAATCAAAAGCAATTGCATTAGGTAATGAGTTCAGAATGAATGGAGAATGAGTAGTAACTATAAATTGTATATTTGGAAAAATACGAGTTAGCATCGGTAAAATTAAACGTTGTAATTCTAAATGCAAATGAGTTTCAATTTCATCGATTAACACAATGCCGTGTTTAAGATAAACTCTGTTTATTGACGACTTCTCTTGCATTTTAAGTATTAAATCTGCTACAATATCAATAATAGCAGAATAACCATCTGACAATTGCGTAAACTTAAATTTCTTATTTCCATCAATGATATAGAAACTATAATCCTTATAATCAAAACTAAGTTTTATTCCCTCATTCTGAAAAATCTCTTTTAATAAATCTTCAAAATTCTCGAACCATGAGCTTATTAAATCTGCATCTTGAAGCATTTTCTCATTTCTGGCTAAAGCTTCCTGTACCTTTAAATCGACTAAGAAATTGAGAAACTGAGAAACTTTATTATCATTTTTAATTGAAGCATTTGTTGCAAAAGTAGGTTTTGTAGGATTTTTAGGTTCTAAAATTTCAGTTTTTCTTGAAGCTTCATAAAATGCAAAAACAAAGTTATTATCGCTGTATAATTTGATTATTTTCGCTATATCATTAAATTTTAAATCTACTTTTTCGAATGTTTTATTAATCTCATTTTCCCAGTATTGTACATCCTGTTGCAATGATGAGACCTTCGTTTCATTTTCTTCCTCAATTAGTTTTTTTTTGTTATATAAAAGAATGTCAGGCAGATCTAAATAATTTAATCTCTTATCCGATTTTATATTATCCAAAAACCCAACAATAGCATTCATCAAAACAGTCTTTCCACTACCATTTTTACCTGTAATAATCAAATGTTTCATGCTTTCATTATCCACTGGAATATCAAAGTTTTCCAAATGAAAAATTTTATTTACATGAATGTTGGTTAAGAAACAGCTCATATCTAGATGTATTATTTTATTGAAATGCAAATATACTAAAGAAATCCCGAAATAATATATTAAAGTAAAAAGACCAAACAAAAAACAGCCAATCACAATATTGTAACTGGCTGTTTTTTTTCTTAAAGTCCCCCTTTAGGGGGAATTAGGAGGCCTATTTAATACTCATCCCATCCTTTAATTTTGATATCATCCACAGTCATGCTACAGAATGCTGTGATAAAGGCTGAAGCCAAACGAGCATTTGTTAGCAATGGAATGTTGAAGTCGATGGCTCCACGACGAATCGCATAGTCGTTTTTCAACTCACGTTCAGTGGTGTCTTTTGGTATATTGATTACTAAATCAAAGCCTTTGTTAGCCAACATAGTTTTCACATTGAAGTCGCCTTCTTCATCAGGCCATTGAACTGTAGTTGCTTCCACACCATTATCAGCAAGGAATTGTTGTGAACCACGAGTTGCATACAACTCGAATCCTTTTTTCTGCAATAATTTAGTAGCTTCGAGCAATTCTAATTTTGATTTTGTTTCGCCCGATGAAATCAATACACGTTTTTGAGGAATACGGAAACCAACCGACAACAATGATTTAAGAATTGCTTCGTGGAAATCGTCGCCAATACAACCTACCTCACCAGTAGAAGCCATATCCACACCCAATACAGGGTCGGCTTGCTGCAAACGGTGGAACGAGAATTGAGAAGCTTTGATACCTACATAATCCAAATCGAATGCTGATTTCTCAGGTTTTTCAACTGGCAAGCCCAACATTACTTTGGTAGCCAATTCGATAAAGTTCAATTTCAACACCTTCGACACAAATGGGAACGAACGCGATGAACGCAAGTTACATTCAATTACTTTGATGTAATTGTCTTTAGCTAAGAATTGTATATTGAAAGGGCCAGAAATATTCAATGATTTTGCAATTTCGCTTGCAATTTTCTTGATACGACGGATGGTTTCAACATATATTTTTTGTGGAGGAAACTGAGTAGTAGCATCACCAGAGTGAACACCTGCAAACTCTACGTGCTCCGAAATAGCATACACTACAATTTCGCCATTATTTGCTACAGCATCGATTTCAATTTCTTTACAACGCTCCAAGAACTCAGAAATAACCACAGGATGTTTTTTCGAAACCTCAGTAGCCAATTTCAAGAAGTTTTCCAATTGAGATGAATCATGACATACATTCATGGCTGCACCCGAAAGCACATACGATGGACGAACCAATACAGGGAATCCAACTTCTTTCACAAACTCATGCACATCTTCAAAAGTAGTTAACTCTTTCCAACGTGGCTGATCAATACCCAAATCATCGAGCATCGACGAGAATTTATGACGGTCCTCAGCACGGTCAATATCCACAGCTTGCGTACCTAAAATAGGCACTTTAGCATCAGCTAGTTTCATGGCCAAGTTATTAGGAATCTGTCCACCTGTTGAAACAATAGTTCCCATCGGGTTTTCCATTTCCATAATATCCATTACACGCTCAAAGCTCAACTCGTCGAAATACAAACGGTCGCACATATCGTAATCAGTCGAAACTGTCTCAGGGTTGTAGTTAATCATTACCGAGCGTAAACCTTCTTTACGAATGGTCATCAAGGCATTTACACCACACCAGTCGAACTCTACCGACGACCCAATGCGATACGCTCCAGAACCAAGTACAACTACCGAACGGTGGTCGCCTGTATATTTCACATCGCTTGCAACCCCACCATAGGTTAGGTACAAATAATTTGTTTGTGCAGGATACTCAGCAGCAAGTGTATCAATTTGCTTCACTACTGGAACAATACCTCTGCTGATACGATGAGCACGTGTCAGTTTAATCTGATCATCCATGTCGTCGTTCACACATTTAGTAACCAAACGAGTGATTTGGAAATCAGAGAAACCAGCCACTTTTGTTTCTTTCAACAACTCATCAGGCAATGTTTCTAAGGAATCAAAAGCACTAAGTTCTTTTTCCAGTTTTTTAATACGATCCAATTTATGCAAGAACCAACGATCAATTTTGGTCAATTCATGCAAGCGATCAACTGTATATCCACTTTCAAGCGCTTGTGCCAAATAGAAAATACGACGGTCGGTTGGCTCGTTCAATGCTTTATCCAAATCATCAACAAACAATGCTTTGTTTGCCACAAATCCGTGCATTCCCAAACCAATCATACGTACTCCTTTTTGGATAGCCTCCTCGAATGTACGTCCAATCGACATAATTTCGCCCACCGACTTCATGCTTGAACCCAACTGACGACTTACGCCTTGGAATTTACCTAAATCCCAACGAGGTATTTTACACACAATATAATCGAGCGCTGGCTCAAAGAAAGCAGATGTATCTTTAGTTACTGAGTTCTTCAATTCAGGAAGTCCGTAGCCCAAACCAAGTTTAGCAGCCACAAAAGCCAATGGGTAACCTGTAGCTTTCGATGCTAAGGCTGACGAACGGCTCAAACGCGCATTTACCTCGATAACGCGATAATCTTCCGACACCGTATCGAATGCATATTGTACGTTACACTCACCCACAATACCAATGTGACGAATGATACGAATGGCAAGTTCACGCAATTTGTGGTACTCGCTATTTGTAAGTGTTTGCGATGGAGCAACTACGATACTTTCACCTGTATGAATTCCAAGAGGATCGAAGTTTTCCATATTACAAACCGTAATACAGTTATCGTAACGGTCGCGTACCACTTCGTACTCAATCTCTTTCCATCCTTTCAACGATTTTTCAACTAACACCTGATTTGAGTAAGCAAATGCTCTATCAACCAATGCTTTCAACTCCTCGTCGTTATCACAAAAGCCTGAACCTAAACCTCCCAATGCATAAGCCGCACGCACAATAACTGGATAACCCAATTCGTTTGCAGCACGTTTAGCATCTTCGAAATTAGTTACAGCCTCACTTTTGATATATTTTACATCAATTTCAGCCAGTTTGCTATTGAAAATCTCACGATCTTCGGTATCGATAATAGATTGTACTGGCGTACCAAGTACACGTACATTGTATTTTTCGAACACTTTAGCTTTGTAAAGTGCTACACCGCAGTTCAATGCTGTTTGACCACCGAAAGATAAGAACACACCATCAGGACGCTCTTTTTCGATTACACGCTCCACAAAATCAGGAGTTACAGGTAGGAAGTAAACGCGATCGGCAATACCTTCTGACGTTTGAACCGTAGCGATATTTGGATTGATAAGTACCGTTTCGATACCTTCTTCTTTCAAGGCTTTCAACGCTTGTGAACCAGAATAATCAAACTCACCAGCCTCACCAATTTTCAATGCACCCGAACCAAGCACAAGCACTTTTTTAATTTCGCCTTTCTCAGTTCCTTTGTATTCTTGTTTGGTAACCAATCGAGAATCAAGCTCCTCTTCAATCATCTCCACAATTGGTTTCTCAAACGAATCGATTGTTTTTAAGAATACATCAAAAAGGAATTCAGTATCAGTAGGTCCTGATGCTGCTTCTGGGTGAAATTGGGCAGAGAACCAAGGCATCGATTTGTGACGAATACCTTCGTTAGTTCCATCGTTCATATTTACGAACAATGGTTCCCAATCGGCACTCAAAGTAGAGTTATCAACCGCAAAGCCGTGGTTTTGTGACGTAATAAACGCACGCTGTGTACCAACTAACTGTACTGGCTGATTATGACTACGGTGACCGTATTTTAATTTATAAGTTTTTGCTCCACCAGCTACCGAAAGCAACTGATTACCCATACAAATACCGAAAATAGGCTTACCTGTTTCCATTGTTTGTTGGATGTGGCGAACTGTGTCTTGTGCATATTCTGGATCACCAGGACCATTTGAAATAAAGAGTGCATCGAACTCCATGTGGTTGTAGTCGTAATCCCATGGCACACGAATTACTGTGGTATCGCGATTAAGCAAACAACGGATGATGTTGTGCTTCACACCACAGTCTACCAACAAAATACGTTTGCTACCCGTACCGTAAGTAATAACCTCCTTGCAGCTAACTTTAGCAACTTGGTTTTCGTCGTCTGGGTTTACAAATTCGATATCATCACCATCAGGAAAAACCAGCTTACCGCGCATGGTTCCTTTTTCGCGAACAAGTTTTGTTAGTTCACGTGTATCAACACCAAAAATCCCAGGAACTTCATTCTCTTTCAACCAATCGCTAAGGCTTTTAACGGCATTCCAGTGACTGTATTCAAAAGAAAAATCGGAAACAATCAATGCCGAAGCCTGAATTTTTTCCGATTCGTAAAAAGTAGAAAGTCCATTTTGAAAAGTGTCGTTTGGAACACCGTAATTACCAACTAGAGGGAACGTAATAGTCAACAACTGACCTGCGTAAGAAGGATCAGTCAAACTCTCAGGATACCCGACCATGGCCGTATTAAAAACAACTTCACCGGCAACCGCTTTTTCATATCCAAAGGATTTTCCTTCGAAAACGGTTCCGTCTTCCAAAACTAAATGAAAGGGCTTGTACTTCTGCATAAAAATATATTAAATTGTCGAATTTTTCGAGTTCAACAGAGCGCCTCATTCTGATGCGCCCAAATTTGTGCAAAAGTACTGCTTTTTTGGCTACCCTACAACTAATAAAGTTGCTTTTTTGTCGATTTTGGGCATTTTTAACCCGACAAGGAGTTTATTGAATAATAACAAAATATTTATTCAATTTTCGAGGTTATTTTAGGCTTCTCCGCCACCAAAACCCATCGGTACAGGAGGAACAAATGCGTTATCAGGAATTTGAACTTTTCCATGTTGGCTCTCATACTTTGCAATATTATCTTGCAATGCAAACATTAAGCGCTTAGCATGTTCAGGTGTAAGAATAATGCGTGATTTTACATTAGCCTGTGGAGTGCCTGGCATAATACGCACAAAATCCACAACAAACTCCGAACTCGAATGTGAAATAATAGCTAAATTTGAATAGATACCTTCGGCTACTTCAGCCGAGAGTTCGATGTTTAATTGATTTTCTTGATCTTGCATATTTACGTGTGTTTTTTTGAATTGAAATTTAATGTTTTACTAATTTTTTCGCCATACCCTTCCAAGAGCAACCTAAGCAATGAAGCACATCTAAATTATAACCTTCGAGCGATTGACCAGAATTCACAGGCACGATCTCGAACAATTCATTTACCTCCACTACAATAGCATCGCCGTTTGCATTGAGCACTCTAAAACGACCAATTTTACACTGTGGGCATAGTTTCTTTTTCATACTACTTTTCGTCGTCGACAACCACCGCCTCTTCCATTATACTATCATCGTCAGCAATAAGTTTTACGCTTACTGTTTCAACATCAGCAATACTATTAATCTCTTTTACCGAATTATCTTCGAAGCGCAAAATACGACCAGGATGCGTTGATAACCAATTCAAATTATGGGTTGCCATGAGTACAGTAGTCCCTGCTTTTGAAATACTATACAACAAGTCTATCAATTCACGGCCTGTTTCAGGGTCAAGGTGACCCGTAGGTTCGTCGGCCAAAATAATTTCTGGCGAATTAAGCAATGCGCGTGCAATCACAATACGCTGCTGCTCACCTCCCGAAAGCTGATGCGGCATTTTATCAACAGCATGTGACATGCCCACCTGCAACAAAACATTTTCGATTTGCTCTTGCATCAACTGCTGATCTTCCCAGCCTGTAGCCTGTAGCACGAATAACAAATTGGCGCGCACCGAACGATCTGTAAGCAATTGAAAATCTTGAAAAACGATGCCAATTTTACGACGAAGAAACGGTATTTCTTTCAACTTAACAGCATGCAAATCGTAGCCTAACACACCTGCCGAACCATTATGAATAAGCACATCACAATAAAAGGACTTAAGAAGTGAACTTTTACCACTACCAACTTTCCCTAAAAGATATACAAACTCGCCCGAATGTACCTCAAGGTTTACATTTTTAAGCACGTGATAATCTTGTTGATATACATCAACATTCTTATATTTTATTAAAAGTATCTTGTCCATATTTTTTCGCATTTACCCCAAGCTCTATCACTTCATTTTTTTAATCTCTTCATCATCACAGCAACACATCATCACATCAACACATCAATTATTTATGTCTCTTTTTCAATTCGCGCCCTAAATCGTCGAGCGAATAACCTTTTGATGTCAATAGCACTATTAAGTGATACAACAAATCAGATGCTTCGTATAAGAAACCCTCTTCAGTACCGTTAGTAGCTTCAATAACTGTTTCCACAGCCTCTTCACCAACCTTTTGAGCCATTCTATTCAGACCTTTTTTGAAAAGTGAAGTAGTGTACGATCCTTCTGGCATTTCTACAAATCGGTTTTGGACAACACCTTGAAGGTAATTTATAAACCCAAAATCACCAGCATTCGACTCGTTCCAACAAGTATCGCTACCAGTATGACAAACGGGTCCCACAGGATTCACTTTAATAAGAAGTGTGTCGTTATCGCAGTCAACAAGCACCTCTTTTACCATCAAAAAATTCCCACTTTCCTCTCCTTTTGTCCACAATCTGTTTTTAGTGCGACTAAAAAAGGTAACTTTTCCAGTTTCATTTGTTTTAACTAGAGCCTCCTCATTCATATAACCGAGCATAAGCACTTTCGACGTAAACTGATCCTGGATGATGGCTGGCACCAACCCATCTGATTTTTGAAAATCAATATTCATATCGTTATTTTCTAATTTTATATTTTGTTGGCAAATTTACAAAAAACAGCTCAATCTCGCAATTTAGCGTTCAACCTATTCCACAACTACTGGCTCAGCGTGAATCTCTGTTGACTCTTCGAGTGGTATCTCTTCGGGCAATACTACCTCGGTTGAATCTGATGACACCTTCGTTGTATCGCGAGGAATATAGGTATGACAATTATACGATTTACTTATAGGCTCTTTCGGTTTGGTAGGGAATTTACCTCTATAGTGTTTAAAATTCTCATCCTTGAGTACTTTCTCCATAAACAACCCAAAAATTGGCAAGGCGGTTTTACTTCCTTCACCAAGCGCACCTGTTCGAAAATGCACACTACGATGCTCGCCACCGACCCAAGCACCACCTATCAGGTTTTTGGTAACACCTACAAACCAAGCATCCGAATAATTAGAAGAGGTCCCTGTTTTCCCTCCAAAATCGGTATTGTAATTAAATAAATTCCACTCCCATAGAGCCTGTGTAGTACCACCAGCCTCAGTCATACCACCCTTAAGCATCTCGGTCATTAACCACGAAGTTTCATATGGTATCACTTGTTTTTGAGTCCTATCAGCTTCATAAATAACTTTACCATTTTTATCTTCTATTCGTGTAACTAACACAGGCTCATGATGCATCCCTTCGTTTATAACTGTTGCGTAAGAGTTCACCAATTCCAACAACGACACATCCGACGACCCCAAACAAGTAGAAGGTTTATCATCCAAAGGTGTTTTAATCCCTAACAAATGAGCCGTTTTAATAATTTCGGGTATACCAACTTCTTGTGCTAGCTGAACAGCTACTGTATTAATAGATCGTGCAAAAGCATGTTTCAATGTCATACTATAACCTAAATAGGTACCATTGGCATTGCGGGGAATCCATGTTTTTTCAGCACCATTCTCCATGTACGTCCATGTTGTGTGCTTGTCGGTAATTTTATCGCAAGGAGCATGCCCTTTGAGCATAGCGGTGGTATATACAAATAACTTAAAGGTTGAACCCGGCTGACGTTTGGACTGTCCTACTTTATCGTACTGCCAAAACTTGAAGTTAATATCGCCAACCCATGCTTTTACTTCGCCACTAGCTGGTTCCATAGCCATAAAACTACTATGCATAAAGCGACTCATATACCTAATTGAGTCCATAACACTGAAAGTTGTATCTTTTTCGCCTAACTTATAATCGAACACTTTGGTTCTGCGAGGTTTATTTAAATACTTTTCAATTGAATCGTTATTGCCATCGAAACGAGCGTTGAGCGTAGCATAAATCTTTGTTTTCTTGGCAATATTCTCAACAAAGTTTTTAATTTCTTGTTTATTTTCATCACGCCATGGATTCTCTTTTCCCCAGTGATCGTTAAACCTTCGCTGCACTGTGCGCATCTGCTTATCCACAGCCTCCTCGGCATATTTTTGCAAGCGTGAGTCGATCGTAACATATATTTTCAAACCATCTGCATAAATATCATACCCGTTAGCCTCTTCCCACTCTTCGAGGTACTTCGCCAAATAAGCTCTAAAATGGAGCGCCTGTCCATCAAACGACTGCTCTACACTGTAGTTTAACTTGATAGGTAACTTCTTTAAAGAATCAGCCTCAACCTGCGAAATAACCTTGTGTTTAACCAAATTCTGCAACACAACATTACGACGTGTTTTTGATCGTTCAGGATTAATTTTAGGATTATATGAAGTGGTTGCTTTGAGCAAGCCAACCAGAGTAGCCGATTGCTCGTAATTTAACTTAGCAGCTGTAGTCTTAAAAAAGGTTTTCGACGCTGTACGAATTCCATACGAATTACTTCCAAAATCAACGGTATTGCAATACATGGTCAAAATCTCTTCCTTGCTATAAAAAATTTCGATTTTTACGGCTGTAATCCATTCTTTAGCTTTCATTATTAAAAGCTTAACACCAGGGACATAACCAAATAACCCACGCGAATACTGATTACGTGTTTTGTGCATGTTTTTAACCAACTGCTGCGTAATGGTACTAGCACCACGTGCGTTACCTTGAGTCATATCTTTCATTGCAGCCATAACACCCTGAATATCTATACCAAAGTGATCGTAAAAACGTTCATCTTCCGTAGCTATCAGTGTTTTAATAAATACCGGTGAAATTTCCTCGTATGCTACTGGCATGCGATTTTCAGTAAAGTATTTGGCAATCACCTTGCCATCAGCCGAAATAATTTCGGACGCCGCGCTCTGATTCGGGTGACTAATACTGTATAAGCTAGGCGACTTTCCGAACAACCACAAAAAATTGAGATCAATCAAAAAAAGCAACAACATAAACATCAGAATGCTCGTTACGAACAAATTAGCTAATTTTTTATACCAAACTAACCCTTTATATCGTTTGTATCGTTTTTGACGCCATGCTACAAATTGTAACAATTGCACTTTTAAGAATGCAATCCAACCTGGTAAGCCCTTGCGTAAAAACAGCACAAAAGCAGCTAGTAAACTTTTAATTTTTTCCCACATATATACAACGTAATTTTGTGCAAAGTTAATGCAAATAGGCTAATGTTTAACCTGTTTATTTCTTTTAGAACCAAAAAATAACTTAACAAGCAAACATCGACCTATTTTGAGATCGTTTCCTAATTAAATTTCGAATCAAAAATCACTTTGATTAATCCTAATTTAAGTAGATTTTAAACATAAAAGGAACGATACACAATTAAAAAATCACACTGAGGTATGAAAATTATAATCCTTCAATAAGGTTTCGATAAGCAACTGATGGCTATTAAATGGATTTGGCAGTTGAAGCACCGAACATACTTTGCTTGAAATTTTCAGAAGCAAATCGACATTTGCACTTTGCTTTGAAAGTTCGAAGTTCTCTTTAATGATGCGGATGTCGTTGTCGGAGAAAAGCATTACCTGGTTTCTCGAAAAATGCGGCTGATAATCATCGGCAACTTCCATTAAAATACTATGAGAAATATTGTATTTGTTTTTCTCTGTAATAACAGCTGTACCAGCAGCCAAATCACCCAATCGTTGTGTATGTTTGGTTACAACCATCGAAATAACTCCGGGCACAAAAGCCATTTGAATATCAACAATAGCGAACACCCAACGAACAAAATAATCGAAAAAACTGGCTTGGTAACCATCAATTTTTACCACTTTAATTTTCACCAACTTTTTACCTACGGTTTGACCTTCGAGAGTCGATTCACAAATTAGCGAATAAAACATCATTGGCAATGTTATTAAAAGCAACGTGATGGAAAAAGCATCGCCCTTTAGATTAAAGACATCTATTGATAGCAATTTTGACATCACGGTTAAAACAACAATCACATATGCTATAAGTATAAGCATATCAACAAAATAAGCCAACATGCGCTCACCCAACGATGCGGTACGAAAAAATAAATTAATATTTTGAGTTGTTTTAATTTGTAAATTTGACATAAAATTTTACTTTTGTAGAATAATTATGAGAGAAATAGCCTTTATAAAGAAAAATAAACAAAAATGGCTGTCGTTTGAACAGGCATTAAGTGTGAAGGAAAACCGTAATCCCGACGAGTTGGCCGACGCTTATATTCAGCTATTAAACGACTTATCCTACAGTCAAACTTACTATCCGAAAAGCAAGACAACGGACTACCTCAACCATCTGGTTGCGCAAATATACAGAAAAATTTACAAAACAAAACGATTAGAAAGAAATCGCGTGAAAGCATTTTTCATGGAGGACGTACCAAACTTAATGTACATCTATCGGAAACAATTGCTTTTTGCTTTTGCATTATTTTTCTTCTTTACGGCCATAGGAGCCTTATCGGCAGCCTACGACGACCGATTTGTACGCATCATACTCGGCGATAGCTACGTAAACAAAACACTGGAAAACATAAAAAATGGCGACCCGATGGCGATTTACAAAAGTGGTGGCGAATTAAATATGTTTTTGGGAATTACCATTAACAATATTGGAGTTGCACTGAAGGCTTATATTTTGGGTGTATCGGCAGGTGTCATGACTTTTTATATTTCGATGCAAAATGGCATCATGCTAGGTTCGTTTCAATACTTCTTTTACGAGCAAGGAGTGCTTGGAGCTAGCCTACGTGGCATTTGGCTACATGGCGCGATGGAGATTTTCAGCATTGTCATTTCATCGATGGCTGGGTTTGTATTGGCAAGTTCCATTTTATTTCCTGGCACTTACTCGCGCTTCGATTCATTTAAAACCGGAGCGCGCCAAAGCATGAAAATTATTATCAGCACCATTCCGTTTTTTATTGCGGCTGGCTTTATCGAAGGCTTTGTAACCCGATTTTCAAACACCATGCCTTTGTGGCTCAACGTATTCATTATTGGTTTTACACTCGCATTAATTTCATTTTACTATTTAATATTACCTTTTATAAAATCTAAAAAAATAAGCCATGACCGAATTTCAACTGTACAAAAAACGGAACTTTAGCGACTTTATAAACGACAGTATTCAGTTTTTTAAAATTTATGGAAAAGATTACTTTCGAAACTTTGCCACCATTAGCGGCATTTTATTGCTACTTATGAGTGGTTTATACTATTTTACTTTTAAAGATATATTTGCTAACGTAGGAAATCCTTCGGCAATTAACAATTGGTTTTTAACCGATGGAAACATTATGCTTTTTACAATATTAATTATTACAACTATAATTGTACTTATTGCGCTTTCAATTTTGAGCGTAGGGCAGCCTATTGTTTACATGAAGTTAATCGAAAAAACAGGACGAACCGAATTTACAAGTTCAGAACTCGTTAGTAAAATTCTGGATCAAGCAGGTCGTATGCTCTTATTTGGGTTTATTACCCTATTTTTGTTTACACCATTAATCGTTATTTTCATGGTCATTGCCCTTGCTTTAAGCTTTCTAATAATCGGAATACCTGTTTTAATATTAGGCATCCCTGCCATTATGGTATGGCACATGCAGTCACTCATTGTGTATTTAAACGAAGATGCGGGCTATTTTGAAGCGCTAGGCAAAGGTTGGAAAATTCTATTCTCGAACTTTTGGCACATCGTAGGCTCAACCATTGTAATATATATTTTTGTAAACATCATACAAAGCGCTATTAGTATGATACCTTATTTCTCGATGATGAGCTCTATCATCACATCAGGCGGACAAGTTGATACATTTCAAATGCCACCTTATATGATACTAATTTACGTTTTGAGTATGATACTTGGAACCATCCTATTCAATGTGTTTTACATTCAACAAAACTTAGTTTACTACAGCGCACAAGAGTCGACAGAGCACATGCAGGCTTTTTCGGAAATCGACAACATCGGTAAAAATGAGGCATAACAAAGCTTTAATTCTGCTACTATTCGTGTTTAACTGTGCTATACCAATGGCACAGCAACCGATTAACATCAACAAAATTGACTCGGCTCTTCCTGAAAAAATAGAGTACGAGGATAAAGATGTGCTGGTAAAACGAATGTTTACCAACACCGCTACCGACACCTTAACACACAACGTAAAAGGATTTAAAGCGAAGTTCGAAACCAAATATCGTAGCGACGACGAATTTAATTATCGCCAAATAAACGAAACATATAACTTTTGGCAACAACTCAAAAAGCGCATCATCGAGTTTCTTAAAAAGCTTTTTGGCTATGCGCCCGATGCACCCGACCCTGATATTATTTCCTTAATAGTTAAAATCCTTAGCGCACTCGTTGTAATTGCGGTACTCATTATTCTTATTCGAATTTACATCCGAACTAGTAACAGAAACCTATTTAGCAAAAAAAACGAAGAATTAAATATTGATATAAATGACAGTGAACAATTGATACAATTGGCTGATTTTAGTTCTCTGATTGTCGATCACGAAAACAAACAAGCCTATAGAATTTGTGTGCGGTTGTATTTCCTATGGGTACTAAAATCGCTCAAAGAGCAAAATGCCATTGTTTGGCTGCCCGACAAAACCAACTCAACTTATGCCAACGAACTGCGCGATACAGACACAAAACAAACATTCAACTACTTAGCCTATGTATACGAATATGTTTGGTATGGCGAATTTGTACTTACTGATGCCGACTACTTGAAAGCAAAAGAAGCCTTCGAACAGTTTATAAAAAAAGGAGGTGCAAAATGAGTAGACAGCTAAAAATTTACATCGCCTCGATTCTAACGCTTGTAGTGTTGATTTTTTTAATTGATAGCTTGAGAGAGAAGCCTACAAACTGGACGCCGACCTACAAACTCGATTTTAAAAATCCATTTGATTTATACATTTTTAATCGTGAAATAAAACAAATTATTCCCGAAAAACGGCTTACGCGCGTACTCGTAACGCCTTATGAATACTTTAATTCGCATCACGAGAAAGCGAATTATTTGCTGATAAAACAACACATGTATAACAGTGGCGATTCGATAATACTCGACGAAGTATACAAAGGCAGCAACTTGTTTGTGAGTGCCGAAAACTTTGTACGTATATTCACCGATTCGCTCGGATTAAACTACACCGAAGCCGACTCAGAAATATCACTCGAAAAGCTAAACCAAATCAAGCTAACACTAAGCAATAAAGCATGGAACAAGGATAAGCTAGTTATCAAACCCGTTATAAACACCTTTGCATTTGTGGATGCCGATGCCGATAAAACAACCATACTGGGAACTCAGCAATTTCCTAGTGGAAAAGTTTATCCTAACTTTTTACGTATTAAACACGGCAAAGGATCAGTTTTTATCCACAACCAGCCACAAGTATTTAGCAATGTAGCACTGCTCGATCAAGGCTCGAGTACATATGTAGCGCGTATATTATCATATCTGCCCGACAATTTACCTGTAGTGTGGTTTGTGCAAGGGCAAACTTACGATAAAAATGCACCTGAGGCAGAAGTAAAAAATGCTCTCACGATCGTTTTTCGTTATCCTGCATTGAGAGCCGCTTGGTTGATCTTAGTGTATGGCTTGTTGTTGTATCTGATTTTTCATTCGAAACGTAAACAGCGCATAATTCCCGAAATAAAGCCATTACAAAACACGACGGTAGAGTTTGTGCAAACCATTGCAAATCTGTATTTTCAGCAAAACAATGTGGGTAATATTATTGATAAAAAGATTATTTATTTTTTAGAACGAATACGAACAAATTATCTGCTGGACACCTCGAAACTCGACGAACGATTTGTAGAGCGATTGACAAACAAATCGGGCAAAGAAGCCGAAACAATCAACCAGTTAATTGATTTCATAAATCAGTATAGAAAAAATAAAAAAACCGATAAAGCAAACTTGATTCAGTTCAATAAATTGCTGGAAACATTTTGGGAAACCAAGTAATAAATTCAAAACAAAACAACATCAGATATGGAACCTGAAAAAACAGAAACAACCGACATTCACTTCGAAAATCGCATTGATTTAAGCGAACTAAAAGAGCAAGTTGATGCCATACGACAAGAACTTAAAAAGGTAATTGTTGGCCAAGAAAAACTGATCGACTATTTGCTTGTAGCCATTTTGGCCAACGGACATGTGCTACTCGAAGGAGCGCCTGGAGTTGCAAAAACGATGGCCGTAAAGCTACTTGCGCGTACACTTAACGTGCAGTTTAGTCGCATACAATTCACACCCGATTTGATGCCAGCCGACATTTTGGGCACCTCGGTTTTTGATCTAAAAAAATCGGAGTTTGAATTTAGACAGGGACCCATTTTTGCCAACATGATACTGATCGACGAAGTAAACCGCGCGCCAGCAAAAACGCAAGCAGCCTTATTTGAAGTAATGGACGAACGTCAAGTAACTATTGACGGTAAAACCTACCCAATGGAAAGTCCGTTTCTGGTAATGGCAACTCAAAATCCCATTGAACAAGAAGGGACCTACCGACTGCCCGAAGCTCAACTCGACCGCTTCATGTTTAAAGTAGTGATTGATTACCCAAGCTTAAACGACGAATTTGAAATTATTCGACGCGAACACGAAGCCATTAACGGCGATAAAACAGCCGATGTAAAAATGGTTGTGAACAAGTCAGCCATTGAAAAAGTACGTGCCATTGTTCGAACCGTGATTGTAGAGCAGAACATTATGGAATACATCGCACGCATAGTACATGCCACACGTGAGCATCCATTTTTATATTTAGGGGCATCGCCACGTGCTTCGTTGGCCATACTCAATGCTTCGAAAGGTTTCGCAACGCTTCGTGGTCGCGACTTTGTGACGCCCGATGATGTGAAAGACTCAGCCACAGCAGTGCTTCAACACCGCATTATCATTGCTCCCGAAAAAGAAATGGAAGGCGTAAAAACCGACGAAATAGTTCAACAAATCATCGATTCACTGGAAATACCACGCTAAATGAAGATTCTTAAAGCGCTATACATCAATCAACTCTTTTTCCAATGCTTGCTTGGCATTGGAGGCTTGTTTGCGCTTGCATTTTTTGTGCAGTGGCTTTACTGGGTGGCTATAGTCGTACTTGTGCTTTTTTTATTAATTAGCATAGCCGATGCATATGTTATTTTTCACCTTCGGAATGGAATAGAGGCAAGTAGAAATCTACCCGAGCGACTTTCGAACGGCGATAACAATCCCATTCATCTGCAATTTTCAAACGCCTACCCACTACGTGTCAACTTACTGATTATCGACGAAATACCCTTTCAGTTTCAAATACGCGACTTTAAAATGAAGCAAACCTTAGCAGCCAAAACCAGCTGCGAGCTTAGCTATCAGCTTCGACCCACCGAACGTGGCGAATACACTTTTGGCAAGCTCAATGTATATGCTAAAACAAGGCTAGGCCTCATTTCGAAGCGTTATGTATTTGCCGAAAATGCGATGATCCCCACCTACCCTTCGTTTATCCAACTGCGCAAATACGACCTACTTGCTTTTTCAAATAAACTGAGCGAGTATGGAATAAAACGCATCCGACGCATAGGGCATACCATGGAGTTTGAGCAAATAAAAAACTATGTACAGGGCGACGATATACGTACCATTAACTGGAAAGCATCCTCCAAACGAAACCAACTGATGGTAAATCAGTTTCAGGATGAGCGTTCGCAACCGGTATATCAAGTCATCGACACGGGCAGAACCATGCAGATGCCTTTCAACGGCTTAAGTCTACTGGATTATGCCATCAACTCGTCGCTTGCGCTATCGAATATTATTCTGAAAAAGCAAGACAAAGCAGGACTACTCAGCTTTTCGAAAAAAGTAGACACACATTTACCCGCCGAAAAACGCACCGGACAAATGCAACGCATGATGGAGAAACTGTATAATATCGACACCGACTTTCAGGAAAGCGACTTCAGCCGGCTGTATGTGGATATCAAACAAACCATCAAACAGCGCAGTGTATTGTTGCTTTACACCAACTTCGAAAGCATTGATGGATTGCATCGACAGATGATTTATTTGAAAAATATTTCAAAACATCATTTTCTGATTGTTGTATTTTTTGAAAACTCCGAGCTCAACACCATCATTGATCGTAAGGCCATTACCACACAAGAAATTTACGACAAAGCCATTGCCGAAAAATTTGCTTTTGAAAAACGATTGCTCGTGAGTGAACTTGAAAAGCATGGCATTCAAACCATACTTACGCAACCCGAGAACTTAACCATCAACAGTATTAATAAATACCTTGAACTAAAATCGAGAGGGATGATTTGAAAATTTAATATTGATATACAAAATAATTAACTTATTTTTGAGCATTAAATCTATAAAAAACATAAAAGGTGGAATCCGAAAAACCTTACGAGTAGGAACAATCTAAAAATCTATTTTAATATTATGAATTGGTACTTGAAAGTTTTAAAACAGTATGTCGATTTCAGTGGTCGCGCACGCCGCACAGAGTATTGGATGTTTGTATTAATGAACTTATTGTTTAGCATCACACTTGGCCTAATTGACTATTTAATGGGCACAATGGTAATGGGCTCAGGTATATTGAGTGGTCTTTATTCACTCGCCGTTTTGATTCCTAGTCTTGCTGTAATTGCTCGTCGCCTACACGACATAGGTAAAAGTGGCAAATGGTTCTTTATAGCTTTCATCCCTGTAGTAGGAGCTATTTGGTTGTTGGTTTTATTAGTTCGTAAAGGTCAAGTTGGCGACAATCAATACGGTAGCGACCCTAAAGCAGAAGTAGTTGCATAAAGAACGACTAAAGTCAAATTAATCAACACAAAAACATAAATAAATGCAACATATGCTTGCAAGTTATATTTATTTTAATTAATTTTACAGCAACTAAAATAGATGTGAATTATTGCATGTTTTATACAATATAAAAACTCTCTATTTTCAGCATAGTGAAGGTCGAAAAACTCAAGAGTAGACAACAAACAAACAACAATTATTTCGTATGAAAAAACTTATTTTATTTGCATGTATTGCTACAACTATCTCATTTGCAAGTTGCTCTAAAAAAAGCACTTGTACTTGTACAACCTCTATTGATGGCGAAGTTATGATGGAAACAACCGTTGAGGTTGACGGCGACTGTAGTGATGGTAACTCAAAAACTACAATGGGCGAAATGGTTACAGAAATATCTTGCAAATAACATTTCATTTGTACATTAAGGCTGCTTAATCCAACTATTAAGCAGCCTTTTTTATTTAAATATCCTAATATCGATATGTCAAAAATAAAAAAATATATAGGCTATATCATTGGAATTATATTCTTAGTTTCAGCTATTTCAAAATTGATATCTATAGAATTATTCGAACAATTTATATACTCGCTCAAAATTACACCGTTAAACATTTCCATCATCTTAGCTCGCTTAGTTGTTGCTTTTGAGTTAACAATTGGACTATTTTATCTGCTTAAAATCAAACAACAATTAACATCACTATTCACACTTGCCAGTCTAATAATATTTACATTGTTTATTATTACAATAGAGTTTTATGGTATTTCAGATGACTGCCATTGTTTTGGTTCAGCATTACAACTTTCAAACAAAGCATCGATATTAAAAAACATGATATTGATCGTATTTGTACTAACTAGTGATAGAAAATATGAAACAAAAAAGTTCACTTTACACAAAGTTACGTTTGCTATTACATTGTCAACAATTATTAGTTTTGCACACCATTTTCCATCACATATAGTAGGCATTAATCAAGAAATTGAATACTGCGAACCCTGTTTAAACAAATTCATCAAACAAGAAAAGCTAGAAAAAGAGTCAAAAATAATTTGCTTTATTAGCACAAAATGCAAATATTGCAAACTTGCAGCGCAGAAAATTTCAATTATCAACAGTAAAGCAAATAAACCAGAAAAGATATTATATGTCTTATGGGATGACTACCACAATGCATCACTCTTTTTCAACGAAACTAAATCTACCGCTTTCAACAACGTGGAAATGGATGTATTATCTTTCCTTAAACTGACCCAAGGACAAATGCCATTAATTATAGTTTTAAAGCAAGGAAAAATCATTCAAACGTTTAGGTATCAAGATATCAACGAAGAATATATTTTAGATTATCTATCTGAAATTTAACAACTTGATTATCCATACGATAAATACAATAAAACTTATCCGTATTCACTTTATCAAAAAAACAAACATAAATCAGATGTAAAATGCCAATCAAATCGATTGGCATTTTTGTTTCTTAGTTACATGCAAAATATAATCATACTAGTTCATTGCGTTCCACATACCCACATATTGTACAATTTTATAGTCCCAGTATAAATTTGTACAAAAGCAACTCATCTGGCTGAAATACAAAAATATAAAATCGAAAAATCACAGAATGCATCTAAAATGAATGCGAATAATATCTTTCAAGTTTATTTTTAAAAAACAGCTTTTAGCCTTCACAAAATTTCCTTATCTTTGCTGCTAAATTATAAAAGTGTTCACAAGGGTTCTAAACAACTGAATTCCAAAGAAAAAGCACTTTTATAAGCACCCAAATAACTTCATAAAACAAACAATGATTCAATTTTTTCAAACTCCTGCCCAACATGTTTTTGTGGTTCAAAGCAAAAGCACTTTGTCGAACGAAGATGTTAGTAAATTAGAATGGCTTTTTAGCGAAGCGAAATTGACGAATCTGTCGAGCATCGAAGGTAACTACGTGGGTCCACGCCGCGAAATGATAACTCCCTGGAGTACAAATGCCGTTGAAATAACTCAAAATATGGGTATCAGCGGCATTCTTCGTATAGAAGAGTTCCGATTGATGCCGCATACACCATCGGCACAAGGAGGTTTGGAATACGACCCTATGCTTGAGCGTATCTATTCTGGCTTGAATCAAGATATTTTCACCATCAACAAAGAGCCTGAAGCTATATTGTATATCGATGATATTGCTGCTTATAACGAAAAAGAAGGGTTGGCTTTAAGCCCTGATGAGATTGAATATCTTAATAATGTTAGCAAAAAAGTAGGTCGTCAGTTAACCGATAGCGAAGTGTTTGGATTCTCGCAAGTAAACTCAGAACACTGTCGTCATAAAATTTTCAACGGACAATATGTGATTGATGGCGAAGAAAAAGAATTGACTTTATTTAAACTGATTCGCAAAACATCCGAAGAAAATCCAAATAAACTTGTATCGGCCTACAAAGACAATGTAGCTTTTAACGCCGGACCAAAAATTGAACAGTTTGCACCTGCTAGTGGCGACAAACCCGACTTTTTCCAAACCAAAGAAATCGACTCGGTTATTTCGTTGAAAGCTGAAACACATAACTTCCCAACTACGGTTGAGCCTTTCAACGGTGCTGCCACAGGTACTGGTGGTGAAATTCGCGACCGCTTGGGTGGTGGAAAAGCCAGCTTACCTATAGCAGGTACAGCGGTTTACATGACTTCGTACGCCCGCAACGACAACAGTCGTACCTGGGAACAAAATATTGCTGCTCGTAAATGGTTGTACCAAACACCTGAGCAAATTCTGATCAAAGCATCGAACGGTGCTTCTGATTTTGGTAACAAGTTCGGTCAACCACTTATTTGTGGTTCGTTAATCACCTTTGAACACCAAGAAAACAACAAGAAATTTGGTTACGATAAAGTAATTATGATGGCTGGTGGTGTTGGTTTTGGAACCATGCGCGACGCATTGAAAGGCGATGTAGCTGCTGGCGAAAAAGTAGTAGTGATGGGTGGCGACAACTACCGCATTGGTATGGGTGGAGCTGCTGTCTCGTCGGTACAAACTGGTGAATACGACAACTCAATAGAGTTGAACGCCGTACAACGTGCCAACCCTGAAATGCAAAAACGTGTTTCGAACGTTATTCGTACCTTGGCCGAAGCCGAAACAAACCCTATCGTTTCTATTCACGACCACGGCGCAGGTGGACACCTCAACTGTTTATCAGAATTAGTAGAAACTACCGGTGGTAAAATCGACATGTCGGCATTGCCTGTTGGCGACCCTACCTTGAGCGCCAAAGAAATTGTTGGAAACGAAAGTCAAGAGCGTATGGGCTTTGTTATTTCGGAAAAAGAGGTAGAAAAAGTACGTGCCATTGCCGAACGCGAACGCGCTCCATTTTATGTAGTGGGTGAAACTACTGGCCAAATGGATTTTGTATTTGAACAAGCGGATGGACAAACGCCAATAAATCTGAAACTCGAAGATATGTTCGGTAAGCCACCTCGTATGGTAATTACCGACAACACAATAGAAGAACATTATGCAGCTCCCGAAATTTCGGAAGATCAATTGCAGTCGTATATCGAAAACGTATTGCAAGTAGAATCGGTAGCTTGTAAAGACTGGTTAACGAATAAAGTAGACCGCTCGGTAACAGGTAAAATTGCCCGTCAGCAATGTGCCGGTGAAATTCAGTTGCCGTTGAACGACCTTGGTGTTGTGGCGTTGGATTTCCGCGGAACTACAGGTATTGCTACTTCTATCGGTCATGCACCGCTGGTAGCAATGGCCGACTCGGAAGCTGGATCGGTGATGGCTATCGCCGAAGCATTGACCAACATTGTGTGGGCTCCACTCACCGATGGTTTGGATAGCGTATCGCTAAGTGCAAACTGGATGTGGCCTTGTAAAAACCCGGGCGAAGATGCGCGCTTATACAAAGCGGTGGAAGCTTGTTCGGATTTTGCATGTTCATTGGGCATTAACATCCCAACGGGTAAAGACTCGCTTTCGATGACTCAAAAATATGGCGACGACAAAGTATTCTCGCCTGGCACCGTGATTATTTCGGCTGGCGCTGAAGTTTCGGACGTGAAGAAAGTAGTTTCTCCCGTATTGGTGAACGACGAGAAATCGGTTATTTATTACATCGACTTCTCGTTCGACAGCCACAAACTTGGTGGTTCGGTATTGGCACAAACCCTGAACAAAATTGGCGACGATGTACCAACCGTAAAAGATGCTGAGTACTTCAAAGCAGCTTTTGATAGCATTCAGGAAATGATTGGCCAAAACTTGATTTTAGCTGGTCACGATATTTCGGAAGGTGGTTTGATAACAGCCATGCTCGAAATGTGTTTTGCAAACTCGCAAGGCGGCTTGAATGTAAACCTCGATTACATTGCCGAAAACTCATTGGTAACCATGCTATTTGCCGAAAACCCTGGCGTATTAATTCAGGTAAAAGACCGCAAAGCAGTGGAAAAAATTCTGAACGACAATGGCGTTGGTTTTGCACGCATTGCTACACCAATTGCAGAGCGTCGCTTAGAGATAAGCCGCAAAAAAGAAGCCTATTCATTCTCAATTAACGAGCTACGCGACTTGTGGTTTAAACCATCGTTCCTACTCGACCGCAAACAAAGTGGCGAAGTATGTGCACAATCGCGCTACAGCAATTATAAAAACCAAGCACTCGAATTTGCATTCAACCCTTCGTTCAATGGTAAATTATCGCAATTTGGCATTTCGCCCGATCGCAAAGCTAGCGGCATCAAAGCGGCTATCATCCGCGAGAAAGGAACAAATGGCGAACGCGAGATGGCTTACGCCTTGTACCTGGCTGGTTTCGATGTGAAAGACGTTCACATGACCGACCTTGCTACTGGCCGCGAAACTCTCGAAGATGTGAACATGATTGTGTTCTGTGGTGGTTTCTCCAACTCCGACGTATTGGGCTCGGCCAAAGGTTGGGCAGGTGGATTCCTTTACAACCAAAAAGCAAAACTCGCACTCGACAACTTCTACAAACGCACCGACACCTTGAGTTTAGGTATCTGTAACGGCTGTCAGTTGATGGTTGAATTGGGTGTACTAACACCAGACCACGATGTGAAACCACGCATGTTGCACAACGATTCGCATAAATTCGAATCAGGCTTCGTAGGTTTAACTATACCTGAAAACAACTCGGTGATGTTAGGCTCGTTGAGCGGAAGCAAACTAGGTGTATGGGTTGCACACGGCGAAGGAAAATTCTATTTACCAAAAGACGAAAACGCATACAACATCATTGCCAAATACACACACGCAGGTTACCCAGCCAATCCTAATGGTTCGGACTACAACGCGGCGGGTATTTGCTCAACAGATGGTCGTCACTTAGCCATGATGCCACACCCTGAGCGTGCCATCTTCCCATGGCAATGTGCTCACTATCCGGCCGATCGCAAAAACAACGACCAAATCACTCCGTGGGTGGAAGCGTTTGTAAATGCACGCGTTTGGGTAGAGAAGAATAAATAAAACAGTCCTCGACCCCCGAAAGGGAAAAAAACAACGGCTTCGCAGTATTTGCGAAGCCGTTGTTTTTTTCATAACTATTCGTATTATACAGGTATCCCTTCTACCAGCACCTTGTTTCCTGCTTTATCAAAATAACTACAAATCATTTTTTCGAGGTTCACAATCCACTTCTCCACACCAGTTTCAGCACAGTGCTTACAAAATTGATAATAATCGGTTTTACCTTGCTGATGACTTTGCAAATACATTCCAAATACTTCGTTATCGCATTCATCATTTATCACCAAGCTTTCATATTGCGGCAACGATTCAGTTTTAAAACCATTGTCACCCATGTAAACCGTATGACTATCAACCACCCATGTCTCGAAGGCCACAACACCCAGCTCTTTAATTACCTGAATGTAATTAGGAAAATCAGCCCCAGTTCTAACCTCAGTGTGAGCTTTCTCAATTTGTTGTATTGTAAACATAATCGTAAATACTTTTGTACATAAAAACGGCGAAAAAAGACTCTTTGTTCATACAAATATAAAAAAATTGACAACGCTAAATAAACAACGGCCAAACCAAAATTATTCCATCATCCTCAAATCTTCAAACCTCCAAATTCTTACTCAAAACTCAGACCTATTTACTGCAAACTGCTAACTGCTAACTTCCTTTTTTCGGGGGTGCCCCTCGTACCTCGGGTCGGGCTTTTCGTTCTTGTACCGCCGAAATACGGCGGCACGCCACTCCAATCCCTCACCCACCCAGCAGCCTTACGGCCCAGTGCACATTTCATCATCATAGCTCTCGAAATATACGAACAAAAAAAAAGTCCCGACTACATGACTGTAATCAGGACTTTTTAAAAACGGCAGCTATCTACTCTCCCACCTTTCGGCAGTACCATCGACGTTATTGGGCTTAACTTCTCTGTTCGGAATGGG
>Ga0114938_1000017_pt1 | contig 136924 bp, 79 predicted proteins | sample AshMeaBigSpring_FD_88675 | JGI IMG/M metagenome (GOLD analysis project Ga0114938, IMG submission 88675) | Groundwater microbial communities from Big Spring, Nevada to study Microbial Dark Matter (Phase II) - Ash Meadows Big Spring | ecosystem: Environmental > Aquatic > Deep subsurface >...
CAAGGGTAGTAGGTTGTAGCGGTGCGATACAGGGGGCTTATCCACTTGCCTCTTTAGCTCAGTTGGCCAGAGCACGTGATTTGTAATCTCGGGGTCGTTGGTTCGAATCCGACAAGAGGCTCAAAAAAAAAGAAGATTGAAAAGTCAGTCTTCTTTTTTTATCAAAAAAGCAGAAAAGCTTCAAACGAGTTCAGATATTTTTTTTGAATAAATTACTTCAAAAATTTGGCCAAGAAAAATAAAATGCCTATCTTTGCACTCGCAAAAACAAAATGGCTGCGTAGCTCAACTGAATAGAGTACCACACTACGGATGTGGGGGTTACAGGTTTGAATCCTGTCGCGGTCACAAAAAATGCTAAAAGCCGAATAAATCAGTAGATTTATTCGGCTTTTTTTATTCCATTTGCCACAAAAGTAGCCTCAAGAGGGCAAAAACGAACAAAATTTCAGATTTATTATAAAAATTTCCCTCATTTTCCATTGTAATTAAATTCAAATGTTTATATTTGCATCGCTATAGAACCAAAGGAATCACAACTTAATAATAAACTTAAAAAAAAAATTTTGAAAATGGAACAATTAGTTAGCAAAATCAAAGCAGAATTTGAAGCTTTCGCAACAGATGCTAGTCTTCAAGTAGAAAAAGGAAATAAAGCTGCAGGTACTCGTGCACGCAAAAGCTCTCTTGATCTAGAAAAATTGTTGAAAGAATTTAGAAAAGTATCTATCGAAAGCTCAAAAAATTAATTTTTCAAAGCTAGTAGAATTAAAAAGCGCCAATCAAATCAAATTGATTGGCGCTTTTATAATATTTAGAATTACCGAATTAAATCGAATGATTTATTAGAACAGCTTCCAGCCTAACGAAATAACTAAATTAGAATTCATATCTGGCTTACTTTGCCAATCAGCCTGATACATATCTTTGATTAAATTGAAACGAGCATCCAATGTAAACATCAACACATCTATACCAGCACCAGCTTCCAAACCAACATTAGCCGATTTAAAATCACCTTTAAGCTTATTAATAGTAGTAGAACTTACATTTTCCCAGTCGAGCGACGAACCGGCATTAAGACGAAATTTAGGACCAGCAAACAAGCGTACATTCACCAAATTTAAATCTAACAGTTTAATGCCAACAAGCAGAGGCACATCAACCGTACTGAATTTTACCATTTGTTTACCTACTTCAGCAGCATTAGGATTAGCTACATCAGAAACCGATACTTCGTACTCGTTTTTCTGCATGGCATAAAGCAATTCGGGCTGAAAATACAACTTATCGCCTAGTCGAACAAAAACACCACCATGAAATCCGTTTGACATTTCACCTTTCAACGAATTGAGATTGTAATCACCAGTTTTAACTGAATTCAAATTTTCTAAATTCAGGGTTGAATTATAACCCGCTTTCAAACCAAAATGAAGTTGAGCACTAGTATAACTTACCGCAACCAACAAAACCGTAAAAATCAAAATTGTTCTTTTCATAAATACAAATTATTTAAATTTACAACAACAAAATTATTAAACAATAAAACTGTAATTAATGTTCTAATCAAGACAATACAATAAAAATTCAGACAACACAAAAAACTGGCAAAGTATTTGCCTAAGCACAAACACGAAATATTAACAACAAATATATACATTTTATGCAAATTAGAGTTATAATACTGACAGTATTCATCAGTTTTTCATTCATGAGTTTCTCGCAAAAAAAAGAAAACAACCGCAAAGTGTACTTTGGACCCAAAATGGGACTTGATGTTCTTACAAATTCTTCAAACTCATTATCTGACCAATTAAAAAGCAATTTTCAATTTGGTGGATTCATGCAAGTGGGCAATAAATTCTACATACAGCCCGAAGCATATTACGCTTCTTATTCCATAAGCGACAATTCAACAAAGCGAATTAACTACTTTAAAATGCCATTGATGCTAGGATTTAAAGTAATAGATCTCGGACTCGTAAGTCTTCATTTAAATGGTGGACCAGCCTACTTAAAACAGCTTAACAGCTCCAATAGCGGGAAATTCAATTGGGAAGCTGGCATAGGTGCTGATGTTTTAGGATTTATTACAACAGACATACGCTATTCTTTTAAACGCGGATCGACAAGTGGCTTTACACAAGTAGAGCAACTACTTTCCAATGGCGGAACAGTTAACTTTACTGTTGGTATTAAGCTCTAAAAAAAAACACCACTCTTGCATTTAAAATAGCCAAGAGTGGTGTCAAACAAATAAATCAAACAGTAAATATATTAGTCAACGATTAACCGAACTACTTTGCTACCAACGGCCGTTGATAGCTGAACAAAATAAACACCAGATAAACCTTGAACAGACATTGGAATAGAATTCTCCCCACTCATTAATCGAGTTTTTAATTCTTTCACTTTCTGACCAGTTACATCATAGATAGAAATTTGCGTTTCTGACTCCAAAGCTGTTTCAATACGAATAGCAACTCTATCTACTGCTGGATTAGGACATAAGCTAAACTGCAAGCCATTACTTATCGGCAGCTTAATACCAGACACAAGCCCCTGCTTAACCGACTGCGTTTGTATGTCGACGGTAAAATCAGCGTCAGTTACCGTAGCACCATTGACAAGATTCGTTGTAAATAGCGACTGAACTGTAAAGCCCGTACGCTCCACCCCTACACTATAGTTTCCTGCAGGAAGGTTCGAGAAACTATAATTACCTAGCGCATCGGGGCATGTAGTTGCAATTAAATCACCGCTCGCGTTATACAACAGGATTCGAGTATCGCAATCAACAACTGCAGCAGCCCTCACACGTTGAACTGACGATTTATTGCTAGAACCATCAATCTGTATCTTCCCTTTAATTTGAGCTGTGCCATTAAATTCGAAAACAGGTTTTCGGGCCATAAAGAACCCTATCATAGTGTCCGTTTCGCAAGTCAATTTGAATGGAGTTACATTTTTCCATTCTGTTTTCCCATCGTGATACGTATCCATCCAGGGGTTTTCGCCCACAAAGCTATAGGCTACAAAATGCGATTTCAGTATATAGTCGCCTTTAGGAAGCGAGTCGAATTGAACCGATTGCAACATTGGCTCTTCACGATATAATTTAAACTTAGCATCAGCACCCTTTTGATATAACTGTGCAACCACATCGCCCGAGCCATAGCTACCACCCTGATAATGGTATGCATGCAGTTTGGCGCCTTTAAAAATAACCCGTGTAGAGTCGGTATTGAAACATCCACCAAAACCATTGTTAACCAACACATGATAAACTCCACTTTTAGTTACTTTTATCGATGGTGTTGTTTGTCCGCCAGGACTCCAGAAATACGAGTTTTCGGTATTTGTTCCAGCAGTTAATGTAATAGTATCGCCCACACAAGCTGTAATAGTATCGGGCAAAGAGAGTGCAATAACAGGCTTAACCGTTACTTGTACATTATCAGTTGCTTGTCCGAGGCTGTTTTTAACTGTAACGGAATAGGCTCCTGAAGTTTTGGCCCAAATCTTTTGTGTTTTAGCACCTGTATTCCAATCGTAAAGAGCGCCTAAGGTCAATCCGGCATCCAATTGTACTGAATCGCCTTCGCAAAGCGTTTTCGCATTACCTAATTCAACCATTGGAGGGAATTTATCCACAATTTCTAGTTTTGCAAATATCAGCCTACCTTCAAAACCACCATATACAATCGAATCTAAATGTACACTTTCTTCGTTTTCGAAATGCATATACCCTTCATCGCCGCCATTGGTTGCCGAAAAAACTTTCTGGCTCACCAAATTACCACCACTGTAAGCCCGTTGAAAAAATGCACTATTATTGTCGTACACTTTGCTTATGACATCGGTTACATTGTGCGTAACATTCGTTAAATCAACAACTAATCTAGTTCCATTATTTGTACTCCATATTCCATTGCTTGGCAAATCAGGATTTGAAAAGCTTGATAAAACAGCTGCATTCATATAATACCGGACTGGAATTCCGGACATAGACCAAGAGAAATATCCTTTGCAAGCGTGCACATTATCAATAGAATCGCGCGAAATAGTAACCCACCTTAGATTATCTTTTGCAGCACATTCCTGATCAACAGGATTAATTATCTCACCACTATAATCGGGAAAGCATAACTCAACAACACTTTTGGTGGCACTGGTTGCAAAGTTGTACGTTATACTCTCCGAAGGCCATGAATTACCATCATTATCAACCAGATAATCTGTTGGTATGGTAAGTGCGTATGAAGCACTTTTTTCTAAGTAAGGGAAAAGATTAAACTTTACGGTAGAATCTTTTTCAATTTCCACATCTACTGAAGTATAAGTTTTAACTAGCTCATTTGAAGTAGTATTTTTTAAAATAAGACTTTTAAGAACAATAACGGGTTCATTAAATTTCAGAAAACCTATGCCATTTGTTGCCGTATTCAGTTTATTATTGACAGGATATGATGACAGCAATGAAGGAGGTGTAACATCGGGTTGCAGCACATTAAAGTTGGTAACTGCTGTATTTTGCATAACCTGATTGGTATGCAAATAATTTGCATTATCTGCAAAAAGTTTACGAAGTTTACCTGCTGTACCTGTCATTTTGGAAGCATCGCCCATAGGGTCGAATTTTAGACTATAATACATATATTTATTGTAGTAAGTCTCGGTTGAATCGAATTTAACCACCGTATTGTTTGCAACCGACAAACCTGGAGGGATATCACATACACCTTCTTTGAAATTCACAGGCGCATACCAGCCAATGGCAGTGAGGTAAGTAGTATCGTTACTATTTACCTGAAACGCTATCAGCGTATTTCCCTGTACGTTTGTAGCAATAAATTTTTTGGATTCACTTAGGTTACCCGAACTTTGAATAACAGTACCTGCTGCATAATTTTGAGTGGCTGTAAATGTGTGTTTACCATCGTACTGAGTATTTGCAAACGGTATAAATCGGCGTTGGGCAGCATTGTATTTCATGTCGGTAAATTCAATTACCGTACCGGTGGTTATTGGCACAAGGGGCACAAAATCGAACGATTCGTAAGCTTTGTTAATGTGAACAATGGCAATGTCACCTGGCCTTAGCACGGTTTGTGCTTTAACTAACTGCATCACAGTTAAAAGCAACAAAAATAGAGTAGTCTTTTTCATTTTGAAATGTATTAATTACTTAGTTATTAGTCTCATTTTGCATCATATCCAACATTTCACCCATATCTTCGAATTTGATATTCGATGGAATTTCGAACTTAGTTGCCGGAACCGAAATGTTTGTATCGAAGCTTTTAGCTGTTTCGGTATAGCTAACACCCAGTGTCGAAACATCCGATTTTAGCGGAATACCTTTGAATTGAAGAAAACTGGTAGTACCCCATTTAAACTTCAGGCAATTTTTACCCATAAAGTTTTCGTACCCCTGAATTTCGACCCCCATGTCAGTTAAAACTTTACGCTCCATATCGTGGAGCTGCGCATCGGTTTTGCCTTTAGTAAGCTTCTCTCCCACCTCGGTTTGTGCCTGAATTGTCATTTTCACACCCGTATTTTGCAACAAATCGGCTTTCCAAATTGTATTTCCTTTTCTAATTTCTAACTCTTTGGTCGACGTTGTTGATTTAATTCCTAGCATTTTTACAGTTGTTGTACTTTCGGTGAGCGTGTACATCAACATGCCATAGTTATCAAACCAAACTGTTTTAGTTCCTGAAGTATTCCCCCCAAGCGTATACTCAATATGACCCGATTTTACAAAAAAGTATTTGCCCTGCTGTTGTGCCATTGCAGTGGTAGAGAGAAGAGCTGATAAAAAAGCAATTAATAATGTCTTCATAATTTATAACATTTAAAATTTCACGAACTCTACACGTCGATTTTGCGCTTTCCCTTCAGGTGTATCATTTGCTGCCATTGGTTTCGACTCTCCGTGTCCTTTGCTTGTGAGGCGGTTGGCCGCAATACCGGCACTAACTAATGCATCGAGAACTGCTTTGGCGCGTGCTTCGGATAGTTTTTGGTTGGTGGCAAGCTCGCCATCGGCATCGGTATGACCCTCTACACTGAATTTCAGTTCGGGATGGTCGGTCATCATTTTCACCACATAGTTAATGGTTCCCATACTTTCGGGTTTGATGGTAGCTTTGGCCACATCGAATTTGATACCCGTAGTTACAAATTTGCCATCAGTCAAAAATTTATCGTACAAGGGCACGGCACCTTTGGCAATGCGAATGTTTTTGACAAATGGTTTTCCCGTTCCTGCTGTGTTATGCGCTGAAATCATAATTCCCGTTGGATTTATTTCCAAATTAGGAAGATTCAACAAACGGGTATCGTCAAGATATCCTTTCAATGCTCGTTTGTTAAACGATATGGCTACATGGCGCCAACCTTCTTTTGGTTTCAATTTATCATGACCGGGATAGCTGTCACCGATCAAATCGTACGTTACAGAATTATAGTCAACCCGAATTGGTTTAGATGGTTGCATTATTTTCAGTTGGTTTTTCGTATCAAAAAAGAAAAGGTAGTATGTACGATTAAGATTATAATCTTTGTGAAAATACACATCCATTTCAACTGTAAATTGTTCGGGCAAATAATCCTCACTGCGGTTTTTAAGTAAAGGTAAAATTGCATTCGGACTATTTGCATTTGTTTTTTTAAACCATACCACATTTTCGCCACCCCAATTTGCAACTTCAATCGTACCAGCTGTCATATCCCAACGTGATGGGAATTCACCATTTTGTTCTGACGAAAAATCATCTTCGAAAATCAGTTCGGTGCCCGGCACAAAGTCGTATTTAGCCCATGTAAGTGAGGGTGCTTCAGCTGTAGTTTCGATTGTTGAAGCTGTAGTTGATTCGGTGGCGGGCTGTGGGCTCGAAGCGCTATCTGTCTTCACGTCTTTTTTCTTTCCGCTCACGGCATCTTCAACTCCTTCCTCCACTTTGTCGAGGGTTTTGTCAACAGCCTTATCGGCTTTGCGTTCAATACGCTGCTCCACTTGTTTTTCGGCTTTCTTTTGAACATTTTTAATTACTTTGTTCAAATTAATTTGAGCAAACACATTTGAACAAATAAGCAGTAAGCCCCAAAGGACAATGTTTAATTTTGGTTTCATTTGTCGTGTTTTTTTAATCGTTTAATGACTGAAGGTAATTATCAATATTGTTTTTGAATATTGGACTAAAAGGCAAAACCATCAGGTTGAGCAATTCAACCAATTCGCGCTTTATTAGAATTTTGCTTATATAATTTGTATTTACAAGCACTTGCTCACTTATTTGTATAAAACCCGAGTTTAAAAATAACTGTACAATACTTTTATCCGGATCTTCTAATTCGAAACGCGAATCGTTACTGACTACTACGAGTTGATTATTTGGCTTCAACTCCACATAAAATACGAGTTGATTCCTTTTGGTGATTATTTCATTATCTGTTTCGTACACCAACTTATTGGTTGACGAATTGATTGCTATTAATTTATTGATATGCATTCGTTGAGTTTATATTTGCAACAAAATTAGTATATCAATAAAAAAGCGAAGCACTACTTATAAATAAGCCGTGCTTCGCTTTATATGCGCCATAAAAACTTTTATATGCGCATTCTCTACAATCAATATTTTATAATCGCTCCATACTTTGTAGTACTTTTTCTTTGAAACGAGTAGCTACCGGAACTTGCGTTTTATCAATCAGTCCGAGCGAACCTCCATCGGCTTTGTGATAACAGGTAATATACTTTGAATTAACCATGTGCGATTGGTGCGTACGTATAAAACCATTCCCTTCGAGTAAAGAGTCGTACTCTTTTAGATTTTTAGAGACGACGATAGGCTTGCGATCAAGCACATAAAAGGTGGTATATGCTCCATCGGCCTGCAGACGAACAATCTCTTCAATTTGAACCAAATGAATAGAGTCAGCTGTTCGTAAAACGATTTTTGAGTTTGCCTGATTTTGTTGTTGATTCTGAAAGTTTTGAAGTAATGCGCTGAACTTTATATTTGATTCAACATCCTCTTCTTTTCGCTGCGCTTTGCGTATTGCCTCAACAAACTCACCAGAACTATAGGGTTTTAACAAGTAATCGAGTGCGCTAAATTTAATTGCCTGAAGGGCATATTTTTCGTAGGCAGTAATAAAAATAATGTTGAAGTTGATGTTAGGTATGCGTTTCAATAAATCGAAGGCTGTGCCATCAGGCATATCCACGTCGAGTAAAACCACATCGGGTTGATGTAGTAAAATAGCTTCGTGCGCCGTAGAAACACTGTCGGCTTCGGCACACACATTTATTTCAGGAAAGAACTCAGCGAGCAAACGTTTACTTTGCTCACGTGCCGACAGTTCGTCGTCGACTATTAATATTTTCATAAATTTGCCCCCTGTCCCCCTAAAGGGTGGTAAAAAAAGTTGTTGATTAAATGTTATGTTGCCTCTCAATTCCACCCGACATTTATTCAAATTTTCGAAACGGAACATCAATACTTACCAAGGTTCCTTTTCCGGTATGCGGATTAGGACTACTTATTTTCAATTTGTCGGAATTTTTGCCTGCTATCTGTAGACGTTCACGCGTAATATCAAGCGCAAATGATTTGTGATTCGTTGATTGTGTCGACGTTTGGAAACCCTTACCATTATCGGCCACCGTAAGTGTAAGGGTATTGATAGCAAAACTAAAATGAATGCTAATTTCAGCACCTTCCACACCACGCACCCCGTGTTCAATGGCATTTTCGATAAAGGGTTGAGCTATCATGGGCGGTATTTCGAACTGCTCAGGGTCCATTGTTTTGTCGACTTCAATTGTATAACTAAACGATTTTTCGAAACGCAATTGTTGCATCATTAAGTAGTTTTGTAAAAAATCAATTTCGTCGTTGAGTCCAACAAATTCAACGGCTGAGTTTTCGAGAATCTGACGCATAAGTCGTGCATACTGCGCTAAATAATCGGAAGCTTCGTGGCCTTTGTTGGTTTGAATGTAGTGATTAATCGCATTTAAGGTATTGAACATAAAATGCGGATTCATTTGCGATCGGAGTAATTTCTGTTTCAATTCAGCTTTTTGCTTTTGATACTTCAATTGCTTACGACGATAAACAACAACAGCCAGCACACTTAAAAGCAACACAATAACCACAATAAAAGCGATACTTATCTGAGCCCGTTGTAATTGTAAGCTATTCAGTTTATTCTCGTGATCTAATCGGGCAATTTTTTTCTCTTTTTCGGATGTTTGATACTTCACGTCCAAATCGTGCATGGTTTGTTGCACTTCTACCGCATTTATCGAATCCATACCTCTACGATAAGCAGTATAGTGCTTGTAAGCCAAGCCCCAATCTTTTGACTTTTCGCCTATTAACGACAAGGCAAGATGAGCAGCAGCCTCTTCTTCGGGATATGATTTCAACGAACTAGACAACTCCAAAGCCTTTGTTGCATGCCCTTTAGCTTCCTGAATCCGATTCATTTCAATCAGTATATTGGCAGCATTGGTATGTTCGGTTATTTTCAAGTAGTTGCGCTCCAACTTATAGCCAATTTCCATCGCCTTCAACATATCATCCAAAGCCTTCTGATACTGTTTCTCGGCTTTATACACCTGACTCCTGTTGGAATAGGCTGTGGCCAAGCCATTTTGGTAGTCGTTTGCTTTTGACAATACAATTAGCGAATCGTACCATACATAAGCTTGCTTGTAATTCTTTTCGCGCTGTGCAATACCGCCCAAATCGTTGAAAATAGATGCACGAGTCGACACACGTTCCTCGGTGGATGCTTGTGCAATTTGATACGCTTTTTCGACATACATTTTCCATTTCTTACGATCTGTATCTTTGAACAACTGCCCCAGATGCTGATAGTAATAGGCTAAGTTCTTGTTAACACCCGACAGCTCCTTGTTTTTAATTGCTTTCAGGGTGTAGGCAATGGCTAATTTATAATCGCCCATGTACTCGTACTCGGAGCCCATATTCATCAAGGTCATGGCCACTTTATCCAGATCCTTTACATCGACAAAGGCTTTCAGGGCACGGTGATAATAGCTCATTGCCAGTTCTCGTTTCCCTTCGTAACTGGCATTGGTAGCAAGTAAATTACTCATAATACCAACTTCGCGAGTTATATTTGCCTGCTGTGCAAGTCCTAATGCCTTTATCAAATATTCATTGCTCTTTTCAAAATCGCCCAACTCACACAGATAATCGCCAATGTATTTATACGAATCGACTAGGGCAATGGTGTCGTTTTTTTTAACAATGTCGGCATGCTTACGCATTAGCGTTTGTAGCGAATCGTCGGCTTTGACTATTGACACACATACTAGTAAAAGAAAAAAGAAAATATTTTTAGACATCATTTAATGTGAATTTACTAACAATGCACAAAGATAACCATATTTTTTGAGCATAACACTATACAAATTAGTTCAACAAAAAACTCAAAACACCTATTTTCAAACACATAGAACTATACAAAACGTATACAACAAGCAAAACAAGGCACTAAAAAGTACTGAAAAGAAGCAGATTAACAAACAAAAGCGCCAATAATACCACAGCACCAAACATGCACTTAAACAGAATTACCTTGTATGTGAGGCTTTAAGAAACACCTGGCCCTTTTACCACCCAATGCAGTAAAAACGGCCATGCAAACAATCAGGCTAGTCGGATTACTTAAACAACTAAATCGAACGAGACTCGGACAAGTATTAATTTAACCATATAAACCCAAAAACATGAAACCATCTATTTTGTATTAATTACACATTATAAATAATTTATAAAAATCACAATCGGCCCACTGTTAATTTGATATAAAATAAATACATTTGCAATTGAGTCTAGCTCACTAACCAAATGCATTAATATTTACTGAAAAATGACGAAGAATTTATGAAAAATCCTACCACAAGTACCAGCTAGTAATACCTTTAACAAGGCATCACTTTACTCAAAGGCCGTACAATATCACCTCACTGTTATTCAATTTACATAACTGCCGTACGTCTTTATAAAATTGCCGTACTACTCTATAAAATTGATATACGTCTCTATAAGATTGCTGTACGTCTTTATAAGATAGCCGTACGCCTCTACAAGAATGATATACGCCTTTATAAGATAGCCGTTCCCTCTACAAGAATGATATACGTCTTTATAAGATGGCTGTACGCCTCTATAAGAATGATATACGTCTCTATATTATTGACATACGCCTTTATAAGATGGCCGTACGACTTTATAAGATGGCCGTACGACTTTAGAACACCGAAACGAAACAATAGAACTAAAACACTTTTTTTTTAAAACTACAAAAAATTAAAATGAAGTTTGTGATACCACAAACTGACCTTTAATATCAACTGATTTATTATTAAATTTAAAAATTGTATTTGTAAATGGAAAAAAAGAAGTTTAATTGCAAAATGCAGGACATCCCTGTTATGATCGGATTTTTAGCAACAAGTTTGGAACGCGACAAAGCTGACTTTATCAGTTTTTCACCCTTGTATGCCGATCCTTTTCTGGCGAATTTACGCGACAAACAAAACGAGTGTTACGAAATTGTAAAAGCTGCCGATGTGTTGAAACACCAAAAAGTGGTGACAACACAAATAGACACGACTCTAAATCAAGTACGTATTTTTCTTAACAAAACCGAAGCCTATTTGAAGCTATCCAAAAAAAACCTGGATATTGAAATAGATGATTTCGGAATTAAAGCTACCCGCGTCGGTATTGCTAAATATGACATTGAAAAAACCATATCCGAAGGTCGTTCATTGGTCAACAATTTAAAACGCAACGCTACTACACTCAATACCGTAGGATTAAAACAAACTGGGATAGACGAAGTGGCAACTGTAATTAATGATTTAAATACACTTAACGAGAAGCACAATGCGCTAACAAACGACTATAGCCGTGCAGCTGACGACAACAACGCCCTGCTTAACGAAGCATGGGAACTTATGAAAATGATATGCTCTACCGGACGGGCATTATACAAAGGAATTGACGACGTAAAACTAAAAGAATACACCTTGAGCAACTTGCAAAAACGTGTATACAACGAAACGAGCAAAAGCGAAACTCCCGCTGAACCTGCTCAATAACCCCTCCCCCCTTTCCCCCTCAGGTATGTGAGTGGGAAAGGGTGTAAATTAGCATGTGAAGGTACAAAGGACTGATTCGATGAATAGGTTAACAAAAATGACTATTGATGCTAAGTTTTACAACACCACAACTAGTTTGTAAGAACTAAAGAAACAAATGGAAATGTACATGTGCCTGATATAAAATAAGAAATAAAAGAAGCTACGCGGATAAAACGGATTTTGCGGATAAAACGGATAAGAACGAAGCCAGAAGAAATTTAATTGAATATGTAAAAAATCAAGAGTCGCATCACCATAAAAAAACGTATAAAGAGGAGCTTATGAAAGTGCTGCAGGAGCATGGGGTGGAGTTTGACGAGCGGTATTTGGATTAAACCAAAAACATTAAACCCCATTCGGGGTTCTCAAATCATCGAATTATATATCCACGCATTTCATATATCCATGCATATCATATCCATGCATTTCAAATATCCACGCATTTCATACATCCATGCATTTCATACATGGCTAAGGGTATTTAACTGCTTCGCAGTTTGAAGTGTAGAAAGCGTGAAATAAAAACCCCGAATGGGGTTGAAAGCAATTAACCTTGTACGAAGTGCAAGGGTGATGAAAAAAGGGAACGCAACAAACCCCGAATGGGGTTGAATAAAGTGATTTGGTGGAAGGAGCCCTACCAACAAAAAATATTAGAACATATCCACTTATAGGTTAATTAGGAGAAAATAATGTTTATATTTGTGGGACGCAAAAAAATTAGATTGAATCTATTTTTTTTTGTATTTCTATTTATAAACACATAAACAACATAGCTATATAATGCTTAAATTTAAATTTGCAACTCTTTGTGAGAAATTGGAAAATTGGTTTGATATATATTCGTATGAACTTAAAACTTTAGCATTTTATAGTTTATTCGGTTTTTGCTGTTTGTTATTTTTGCCGCAAATTTATCTTGTATTTGATGCTACCATCTTACCTTTACTTAATATCACAGATAATGAAAGGTTGCTATTTGTACTTAAAATTTTATCGTTAGTCGTCCTTATCTATATATCCATTAAAGCATGTAGAGGATATCGTTTATCTTATTTCAGAATGATGACATATTTTTTTGTGCTAATATTTTATTCTTACTTTAGATATCAAGCACTTATTACGAATGAATACATTTTCAAACCTAACAACGAAATAATTGGATATATAGATTTAATAATTATTTGTTTTATGGGAGCATTGGTAATCCCATTTATCGCTATTATTTCGAAATTTGTAATAATGCAAATTCAAACGATATATTTTTGGTACTTTAAAAAACCAACAAATGATAACTGTAAAATTGATAATTATAATTTTATAAAAGACGCTCCATTAACCAACCCCAAAGATGATTTATTCAGCTATAAAGATTTTGCTGAAAATATTGCAAAGAGAATAAATTCTATGCCAAAAGATACACCTTGTAGTTTAGGCATCATTTCAGAATGGGGTGCAGGTAAATCAACAGCAATAAACTTTATAATTTACTACCTAGATAATACAAAACATATAATCATTAGGTATAATCCTCGTCATTCTTTTAGCCCCAAACGGATACAAGAAGATTTTTACAACCATTTATCTTCAAAGCTCAAAGAATATAATTCAATTTTCTCTACAATATTTGTGGATTACATGAAAGGTGCTGGTATCGTTGGACGCAACAATACAATTCAGATATTACTAAATTTATATAAAGTCTGGGATAAAGAAGGAAAATCAATTAGAATTAACAATGCCATCAAAAATTTAAGTAATAGAGTGGTAGTGGTAATTGAGGATTTAGATAGATTACTAGCAGAAGAAATAATAGAGCTATTTAAGATAATCGACAACAATAGCCTTTCGAATAATATAATTTTCATTACAGCTTACGATAAAGAGCATATTAATAAAATTCTTGATTATAAATATATGCATGAAGAGTCTATGTTTTCAGATAAATTCTTTAATTGGGAAGAATATCTACCAAAGATTAATCAAATTAAAATAACTGAATATTTAATCAAAACCACAGAAGACAGAATTAAAATTGAATCAATAACACAATCATATGGTTCATTAATTCGTCAGCATCAAAATATCATAAGATTCTATATTAAAACTATTAGAGATGCAAAACGATTTTTAAATATATTTATTGATGCTTTCATTACAAAAAAAGACGCAATTAACTTCGATGATTTATTTTTAATTACATTGATAAGATATAAATATCCAAATGAATTTGGAAAATTAGCAAACAAGCATTATATTATTGAGCAACATGTAAATGGTCGGAATAAATTTATAATTAGTAATATGAGTTTTGATAACCCCGCATTAGAAATTGTCTTAAGAAAATTATTTAATAATGATCGGGATATTGATTTCTTATCCATTAATAATAAGAACGCATTTAATTCATATTTTAATTACTATAAAGATAGAATTGAAGTTGATAAACTGAGAAATCTCTTTGAATTACAACTTTCTGAGACTAAAGATCAACTATTAACATGGAGCAAAGAGAAAAAACTAGCACAAGTATTGGAGTATTTTAATGAAGTAAATATATTATCTTTCAAAAATATTCAAACGATATATAATTATATAGATATTCTCTTGTGTATTAAGACTGAATATAATCTTGATATACGAGAACATATAAATATGTTTTTTCTCAAGTATGATTGTAATGAAATATGCAAAAAATATAACATAAATCCTGATGATTTTAAATCTGAATTTAGCATAAAATTAAAAGGACAGCCAGGTGAATACCCATATAGTTTAATTCGTGAATTAATCATTAATATTATTGACAAGGGAGAAGGTGAATATCTATTTACAAAAGCCGAACTTCAGGCAATTGCTAAGTATCATGTTCAAAATTATATCGACAATAAACCAACCATAAAACAAGATCTGGAAATTGAGTTGCTTTATGAAAATATTGACAGCTTAGAAATGCCGAATAGAACAATAAATTTAAATAGTGAAGTATGTACGCTGATAAAAGATTTCATTATTGAACATCCTGATTTTTATATCAAAAATTTTGTGAGAAATGGTATGGTTACTTCATCTAAAGACTGGTTTATGTTAGCCTGTGAACCATTCTGGAAACAAATCTTTGGAACAGAAGCCGCTTTTAACAAATTTATCAATAATAATCTGAACAACAATGAAGATATTGAATTAGTACGTAACTTTTGGAAAATATATAAACTCAATGATTTTAAGCCGATTGAATTTCAAAACATGGGCTATACATACGAAGAAGTAAAAGCAAACAAGCTACAAAAACTTGCTGAAGAAGCCGAAAAAATAAAATTAATTGGTGTAGAAGTAGAGCGTATTTATATCTCCTCTAGTTTAAATTCAGAGAAAATCGAAAAAATAAATATTCAATCAGGAGAATTAGATAAGATTGAATTATATATAAGAGAACGAGGTAGGGTTAATGACACTATAAAAAGGCATTTATATAATCTTTCGAAAGAATAGTTTACTTAAATAAACAACATCATACTATCAAATAATTCAAATAAACAGTTATAATATATTTCAAATGTTATAACTTAATACAATATAATATGGCAAAACCAAGAGTATTTATTAGTTCTACATTTTACGACTTGAGACAAGTACGTTCTGATATTGATACATTTATTGAAAGTTTGGGTTATGAACCTGTGAGAAATGAGGTCGGTGATATACCCTATGGAAACAATGAATCACTAGAGACGTACTGTTACAAGGAGATTAAAGGGGTAGATATACTTGTATCAATTATTGGTGGTCGTTTTGGAACTGAATCTAATAAAGGTAATTCATCAATATCACAAATTGAACTTAGAACTGCATTAGAAGAAAATAAACAAGTTTATATATTTATCGAGAACAATGTTTTGTCTGAGTTTGAAACTTACTTATTGAACAAAGAAAATGAATCGATGAAGTATAGGTATGTTGACGACAAGAGAATATATCAGTTCATTGAAGACGTAAAGAAACTAAATACGAACAACAATATCAAGGCATTTGAAACGGCATCAGATATAACAAAATATCTTAAGGAACAATTTGCAGGGTTACTTCAACGATTTTTAGAAGATCAAACAAGGGCGAAAGAAACAAGCTTAATTAAAAATCTCGAAAAAACAGCTTTAACGCTTAATAAATTGGTTAATTACTTAAGTGACCAAAACAAAGGACAAACTGAAGACATTAATAAAATTTTGATGATAAATCACCCACTTGTAGAAAGTTTAAGAACAAAGTTACAAATACCTTATAACTTTTATATAGATGGATTTGAAGACATGAAGCAGCTACTCAATGCAAATGGTTTTAACGAAATTGAACCAGACCACTGGGAGAGAGATATAAACGTCTCTGTATGGGCAAATATCCTTAATAGAAACAAATATATACTCAATATAGCAAATGATTTATTTGACGAAGATAATAGATTAAAATTCCTCAAAAAAACAGAATGGAAAGATACATTTTTAACGATAACTGAGATTGAAGATAAGCCCATTGACTTACCATTTTGAAATATGGTTTTAATAAAGTAGGAAATGAAAGTTGCTAGTCGAAGCGTCTTTTTAACTTCATTTTTTAATTGCAAGGCTTGAATCAAAAACAAGTCCCTATGCTGCTCGTAGCCTGTACAGCTAAACCGAAACTATAGAGTTAAGCGAAGTCCTTGGGGGCTTCGTTTCCGATATAATCGGAATAAGCTGTGCGGATAACAAGGCTATTACCTTGTATAATAAAATATAAAAAATCGCAACTAGAATCACTGATAAATAAAAAAACCATGAAGCGTATTCAACTGATTGTTGTATGTATTGTTACAGGTGTGCTATTAGCTAGGGCACAAGAACGGACTTTTAGAGTTGTTTGTTACAATGTGGAGAATTATTTCGATTGTGTGGACGACTCGCTCACGAACGATTCGGAGTATCTGCCAGGTGGCATGCGGGCTTGGAACTACAGTAAATACCAACAGAAACAGGCTTCTATTTCAAAGGTGATTGCCAACATTGGCGGCTGGGAAGCTCCTGCGTTGGTTGGCTTGTGCGAAATAGAATCGGACAAATGCTTGTGGGATTTGACGAAATACTCGGGGATGAAAAACATGAAATACAACTATGTGCACTACGAATCGCCCGATGCACGTGGAGTGGATGTGGCGCTACTGTATCAACCGCAACAATTTAAAGTAATTGACAGTAAACCAATTCGAATTACCTTCCCATTCAGTCCGTCGTCAAAAACCAGGGATCTATTATATGTAAAAGGAATAGCGCATACGAATGATTCGCTCCATATTTTTGTATGCCATTTCCCGTCGCGACTGGGTGGTGAACTTGAATCGGAGGAACGACGCAATTACGTGGCTTCGGTGGTTCGAACACAAGTGGATAGTCTTTTTACCCGAAACAAAAAGGCGAACATACTGATCATGGGCGATTTTAACGACTACCCAACCAACAAAAGCATGAACACGATTTTAAAGGCCTTGAATCCTTCGGCAAATATTTCGGAAGGGAAGCTTTATAATTTAATGTACCCCTTACATGCGGCTGGCAAGGGATCGCACAAACACAATGGCGAGTGGGGGGCACTCGATCAGCTAATTGTATCGGCCAATTTACTTCAAAATAAAACCTTTAGTTGCAAAAAAGCGAATGTTTACGATGCTGACTTTCTACTTGTGGACGATGAAAAATTTTTAGGCAAACAACCGTTCAGAACCTATAACGGGATGAAATATCAAGCGGGGTATGCCGACCACCTGCCTGTATATGTGGATTTTGAAATAGTCGATAAAAACAGTTTGCAATCTGAAAAGTAATTTAAGCTGCTAACAATAGTTTTTTTTTATACTTTTGCAGTCAACGAAACGAATTGAATACAATAAACAATGGATTGGAGAGATAAACTAAGCGGACTGAAAGCTGACCTTCCGGAAGGTGAAGAGATAATAGAAACAGCAACTGAGCCGAAAAGCAAATTGCAACGCGAACCGTTACGAGTAGAATTAGACAAGCGAAATGGCAAACCGGCAACTTTGATAACAGAGTTTCTAGGGTCGGACGATGAGCTAAAAGAACTGGCAAAATTGCTAAAAGTAAAATGTGGCGTAGGTGGTTCATCGCGCGACGGCGAGATTCTGATTCAGGGCGATTTACGCGTTAAAATTTCAGGCTTATTGGTAGATATGGGTTACAAAGTAAAAAAAATCAACTTTAAATAATTCGACATGAATATTCGTAAACTGTTATTGATAGTGCCCATGTGGGCAATTACATTAAGCGCTTTGGCTTACGATGCCATGGGACATCGAATAATTTCGGACATAGCGTATACGCATTTAACCAAAAAAGCACGTAAACAGTGCGATGCTGTACTTGGCACGCGGGGCATTATTTACGCTTCGACTTGGGCCGACGAAGTAAGAAGCGACAAAAAATACGATTACAGTTACAAATGGCATTATCAAAACTTAAAAGACAGCTTGACTCTGACTGATCTTGAAGCGCTATTTCGTAACCCAACAGCCGAAGGTGAGCACCTGTTTTTTGCCATCGAACAGATGAAAGAACGCATCCACAACGATAAAAACGATGCTGAAGCCTTGAAGTTTTTAGTACACTTTATGGCCGACTTGCATCAACCAATGCACCTTGGACGCGCCGAGGACTTGGGGGCTAATAAAATTAAAATGAAATGGTTTGGGAAAGAAACAAACCTACACGCGGTATGGGATGGTATGCTAACCGAAGGACAAAAAATGTCGTACACGGAATACAGTCAATTTTTACAGGATAAGTTTAGCAATAATAAAGCACAAAAACAAAACGAAAGCTTGCTACAATCGGTGTACGAAGTGTATAAGTTACGTACCGAAGTGTACGCCTATGGTGCCGACGATAAAAACAACTACCTGTACATTTACAACTTCAGTAAACGCAACGACGAAATGATGTATGCTGCGGGCCTACAACTCGCCAAAACACTGAATAGCTTATATTAATCGCCGACGAAACTCGGCACACACAATACCTGCAGCGATAGCCACATTCAACGATTCGGATGTGGCTTCGTTTTTAGGGTAGTTGGGAATGCTAATGCGGTTAGTTACCAAGCTTTCAATTTTTGCAGAAATACCATTCCCCTCATTACCCATTATTATAAGTCCATTGCTCGCTAACTTCTCGGTGTACAAATCCACCCCATCCATAAATGTACCATAAACAGGTACCGATGCAGGTAATTGTTGGATGTAAGCTTCCAAATTAACATAATGCACCTGCACACGCGCCAATGCCCCCATAGTAGCTTGCACGGTTTTAGGGCCAAAAGCGTCGGCAGTAAGCAAAGAGCAAAACACATGACGAATACCAAACCAATCGGCAATGCGAATAATCGTTCCCAGGTTACCGGGATCCTGCACATCGTCCAAGGCAAGACAAAGCTGCGAGTGCTGCTCACCCGAAAGCGAATACAAAGGTTTTTCGAACACTGCAAAAACCCCTTGTGGCGTTTTTTGATTCGATATTTTCTTCATCTCCTCAGCAGAAATCTCTTGCACCTTACCTTTCAACTCATGCGCATGTTCGCTGATCCATTGCGCAGTAGCATAGCATTCGTGGAGTTTAAATGCAGGAAGCAAATCGATAACCAGTTTAGTACCTTCGGCAACGAAAAGACCTTGCTCATCACGCATTTTTTTTTGCGTTAGCAAAGTGATATTTTTAATTTGATTTTTTGATATCATTTTTAAAACGAATAAGATGCACCAAACATCACATTAAAACCTTGCACATCGTAGCCATTAAACTCTTGATACTTGGCATTAAACAGATTATTTAACCGACCAAAAAAGCTAAGAGAAGTTTGATAGGTGTACGACACACCCAAGTTTGCATCCACAGCAGAAGGTAACTCCACTACCCTAGCACCCAATGGAGCATTGCTCGACGATTTAAAAAACACACTCGCATTAGCCATTAAACTACGCGAAATGCGCACCTCGCTCGTTAAGTCTGTTTCAAATTTTGGTTTGTGCCAAGCCTCCTCGATATCAAAAGTCTTCCAAGCATTGTACACCGTTTTGAGTTGCACATTCACACGATTACGCACATTGTAGTTGGCACGTAAACCCAAATTGGTAAGCGACGCTTTGCTGTAGACTACATTGAATCGGTTGCCATAAAGTTCGGTTTCAGTTACATTCAATGGACTTACATTGGTGTCGACAAAGGACTGATTGGTATAAAAGAATTGATTATTAATCATACGATAACTAATGAAAGCATCGAGCAGCAAATTATGAATTGGTTTTACTTTAGCCCCAACATAGGCATGAATAGGTGTATAAGTATCTTCGATACGTAACTCAGGTATCAAGTAGCGATTGTCGCCAAACGCTTGATCGAGTGTGTTGATTTGGTAACCGCCACTAACACCTGCATACAAAGCCAACCACTCCGGTTTCACTTTCCATTCGGCAAACAAATCGGGCGATGGCGAAAACACACTTCCTTGACCAAACGAGAAAAAAGTCTTCACACCTAAGCGAATCGCAAACTGATCACGTTCAATACCGTAAAAAGGATTTAAGCCTAACACGGTGTATGACTTTGAAGTGTTAGTTGGAGCTGGCTCAAGTTGAGAACTATAAAATAAGTTGCGTAAATCAAAGTCCAAGCCCCAACGATTTCCAGTATCCAGTTTATTGAAACCACCTTTGGTATAAATCATATTTTCGGCCAGTCCATATGTAGAGCTAAAGCGATTAAAACTAACAGTTGCGTTGTAGTTAAAGTCGGTGTTCTCGGGCAACGAACGAACGCCAAAAAAGGCTCCCAAACGCCACATACGGTTCGTTTCGGGTAAATTGCGGATATCGTCGAGCGTTTTAACTTCGGTAACTTCTTCGTCATTAACACGGTACTGCCATTCGTACAAAGTACTTCCGGCATTTTTCAACGAATCGAAAGCAATAACATCACCCAAGGCATTGTAGGTTGTTCCGTAATATTTTAAGTACTCAAAACCCACATTGCCACCAGCCAAGAGTTCCACACTCCCAACAAAGCTATTGAAATGAACCGATCCGTTGGTAGTTGAGTGCGCTTTTTTGCCAAAACTAGCCAAATGATCCACCTTAACATCCAATCGCGAATTGTCGGTTTTCAACACGGGGAAATAAAAATCGAGCATATTATTCACGTAATTACCGGCCCCGATGCGGATAAAAGCAGCAGCAGGGTTCAATCGTTTATTCAGGTCCAAATCGGCCGCCGACAAGGTATGAATACTAGGCCCAACCGAAAGTGGTAAATTCACATCGGTGTATGATGCTGTTGACTTTTGCACCACAGGCTCGGTAACAGCAGGCACCGAATTAATTTTCCCAGCATCCTGTATAACTGGTTTATATTCACGTTCAACCGTTACATTACGGTCATTTTCCTGTGCCAATGCAACTGCCGAGTAGCAGAACAAGAAAGCAGCTATATATTGTTTCAGATTCATATTTTTCGTTTTTAATACTTTTATTTTATGAATAATCAATACGACAATTATCTAATTATGGTTTGATTTTCGCGCCCTACAATTGCATTTAGTCGTTCAGTAATCATTGTCTGAACATCATCCTGCTCGGTGTAGTTTTTTTGTAAGCTAAGTAAGTATTGCTTTGCTTGAAAGTCGTTTTTTTGTTGAATGTAAACATCAGCCAATAGCACAAAACTACGAGCCAACCAATATTGATGTGGCGTATTTTTCTTTGCAAAATCCATCACCTCGTTTTCGGCCTCTTTGTAGTTTTTCAATTCGTAATACTGATTTGCCAACAGATATTTTGCTTCAGCACCATTCTGGGTACGAGTATCGGCTGCAAGCGACTTCAAGTCGGCTGTGGCATCAACCGATTTATTCGTTGCCAAATAGGCTTTTGCTCTGTTGTAACGAGCCTCCGCTTTTAAGTTGGCATCCATTTTAGCATCGGCTATCATTTCGCTCGCTATGCTGATGGTCGTTTGATGATCTTTTAAGAAATAACTACAGCGCAGCACACCTAAACGTGCGGCATTGCGACTTTCGGCACTTTGAGCCAACTGCTGCATTTGCTTAAAGTACCGCAACGACGCACTATAATCTTTTTTATCGTAGGTAATTTCGGCACAACGTGTAGCAGCCTCAGCCCCATACTGATTCCCTGTAATCTGCAGCAAGGCTTGATAGGCAGTCAGGGCATTCTCTTTATCGCCTAACCTGTAATAACTATCGGCAATATAATACTGTGCAGAAGTGCAATAACGACCGCCAGGACAGAATGAATTGAGATACGAACGGAAACCAGTGATTGCAGGAGCAAACTTTTCATTCATGTACTGACGCTCGGCTGCGATGTATGAAATTGAATCTTCGCGACCAGCCGTACTGTTTGCAATCTTCATTCCCAATGTTTTGGTGTAAGCTAAATACGAAGCAACGTCGTTTTTCTCAATATACACAGCCTCCAAGCTTTCGAGAGCCGTATAGGACTCTTCCGTTCCGGGATAGTATAACAACACCTTTTTGTATGCTTTAATGGCTTCGTCAAAATTACCTTCATTAAAATAAATCAAGCCAATTTCGAGTGCACCTTTACGAGCCGAAGCTGAGGTAGGATATGCACTTAACAAGTTTTTGTAGGCGTCGACCGCTTTCGCCTCGTTATCGAGCATAATGTATGCACGACCTTTTTCGTACCAGGCCTCGTCGGCATACTCCGAACGCGGATAGGTGCGTAATAAATTTTCGATTCGTGTAATTTTGGCCTGGTAGTTTTTCTGCAAACCAGCCATGTAGGCACTTTGAAACATCGCATAATCGCCTGTATTGGGACTTAAAGCAATGGCTTTGTTGTAATACGTTTCAGCCCGATCAAAATCGCGATCAAAAAAATAACAGTCGCCAATACGATTCAGAGCATCGGCATAAGTCGTCGATTTATTGTTCGACTCCATTTCGGTATATTTCAAAAACCAGTTCAACGCCTGGCCATAATTCTTACGCGAGAAGAAACTATAAGCCATGCTATAGTTCGCCGCTTTAAAATTTACACTCGAACGCGAGTGGCTATTGGCAAAGAATGCTTTTAGGTCCTCAATGCTCTTTTCGGGTTGACCAATACGATAATAAGCTTCAGATCGCCAGTACAAACTTTCGGCAGCGTACTTACTTGCACTTGGCACTTGAAGTGATTGCGTAAACAGGTCAATGGCCTTATCGTTATTTACCTGCGTAAATGCCTCGGTGCCCAACTGATACAGCACATATTGTTTGGCTTCAAGAATACGAGCGTTCGGTTTCTTTATTTTTAAAATCGATTGATAAACCGTTTGATAATTTTTAGAGGTAAAATATACGCTCGCTAAATAATTTTGGGCATTATCGGCATTGATAGAATTAGGGTATTCGGCTAAAAACTGTTCGAAAGCGGTAATCGATTCCCCAAAAGCCGAATTTGTTTCGTAAGTAGATAAGGCATAATTGTACAATGCCTCCATGCGAACTTTCGAGTTGAAATTTGTTCGCAACGCCGCTTCAAAAGCCAAACGCGCATTGTTTTTATCGCCCACATTTACATAAGAGTTTCCAATATGCAAATACGCATTTTCGGTCAACTCGTCTTTGTCGGTAGTTGTTTTCGAAAGGTATTTAATAGCGTCTTTGTAGTTTTTGGTCTTATATAGCGACAAGCCAAGAATATACATATCATTGCGCAACTCTTGTTTCGATAGCTTTTCGTATTGCTTTAAATTGCTAATTGCGTTTACATAATCATTTTTTGAATATGCAATTTCACCCATAATACGATAAACCTCTGCATTATTTATGTTATCGGGATTATTCTTTAATAATAATGTAGCACGTTCATTCAATTTATCATATTCTTTTTGAGCATAATAAATTTGTACAATATAATAAGGTACAATGGTTTGATACTCTGGGTGAGTTTCGATATTTAAAAAATCGGGCAAGGCAGCGCTGTAGTTACCCAAACAATACTCGGTATAGGCATAATAGTAAGTTGCCGATAAGTCGTAGCGGGTTTTCATTTCTTTTAATTGTTTGAAAACAGGGAGTGCTACCACATAGTTTTTGATTTGCAAGTTAGCAAATCCTTTTCCAAAAAGATAATCAACCTTTTCGTAGTTACCCAAACGACTCTCGGTTACTTTATTGTAATAATCGATTGCCTTATTGTATTTTTTTGCATTTAGCTCCGATTGCCCTAGCATAAAAAAGGTGCGATCGGCAAAAGGTGTATAAGGGTGATTATATAAGTAATTTTCTAGTAACTGACGAGCATTTTTTTTATGCAGATAAAATGCGTTTGCAGCCATATAAAACTCAGCTTCCTGAATTTGACCCGCCTGAACTTGAGGAGCTTTTTTCAAAAAAGCCTCAAAAAACCGATACGAAGCTGCATATTTTCGCTGATTAAATAATTCTTTGCCTTGATTAAATGAAACATCAGTATTGGTATAATAAACAGTTTGCTGAGCCGACGCCCATAGCACTGTAAAACAAATCAACACACATAGAAACAAGTTTCTTTTCATATTATTATTGTACTAATTAAACGTTTTGTTGTTTATAAATCTCAACCGCTTTTCGTATAGAATGTAGGCCAAAATCAGCAGGATTAATCGCTGCAAGGGCTACAAACTCGAAACCAGCTACATCATCAGCCGCTTGTAGATCGGCCCAATTCTGAATCGTGCATTCAAAAAACAGATCGAGCGTAGGAATAGTAAGTCCACTATATAAGTAGTTATTGGGTAGCGAAAAACAGTAATCTAACCGCAACACCTTCGCTTGCAATTCTTCTTCTAACTCCCGAACAACAGCTTGTTCGGCCGTTTCGTCGAAATCAACAAATCCTCCAGGCAAATCATAGGTCCCTTTGGCTGGATCTTTTGCACGTTTACAAACAAGCAATTCACCTTTATCGTTTCGAATAAATGCTGCCACAGCTGCCGAAGGGTTCATGTAATACTGAAAACCACAATCGGCACATTTTTTTGATTTGACATTATTAAAATTAAATGCGGCTGAACCACAATGTGGGCAATTTTGTAGAAAATGTTGAAAATCCATTGCTGAGTTTTTAGATAGCACAAAGATACAATTTTTGTTCCAAACTGCTTCGTACTAAAGGTTCGATAAAAAAGAATGCACAAATAGGCATCAGAACCCAAAATTTAACAAAAGAACGTTAAGTTTAAAGTGTTTATTGTCAATGTTGAAAACTTTTTAAGGCCAGAAATAGCCAAATCAAGTTTTAATCATTATTTTTGCAAAAAAAAGAACCATATGGGTCGCAAACTGCAATATCAACTTGACGATGACTCGTCAGAACTAATAAAACGGTACGAACAATTTCAGGCAGGAAAAGGGCCCGGTTATTTCGATGTGGAAGAACTTGAAACAATAGTTGACTATTTTCTGCGTAAAGGAAAAACCAAAGAAGGTTCAAAAGCGCTAGACTTAGGACTAAAGCTTCACCCAGGCAATGCAAGCTTACAATCGAAGCGTGCCAAAATATACCTCGCACTTGGCGAGACTCAAAAAGCCATGCGCATTCTCGAATCGCTTGGCGAAAGCACAGAGTATGAACTTCAGCTCCTAAAAGCCGAGGCGCTTGTCAAATCAGGTCGTACAAAAGAAGCCGAATTTATTTGCCAAACCATCATCGACAACGAAAAAGAAGACATTGACAATATCAGCATCGATATTGCATTTGTTTTTATTGCCGATATGAACATCGAAAAAGCGCTCTACTTTTTAAAAATTGGTGATGCTAGCAACCCTAAAAATATCGATCTTCTTTTTGAACTTGCTTTTTGCTACGAACAGTTACTCGAATCGGAAAAAGCCATCGAAACTTACAATCGTATTATAAACATCGACTCGTTTTTAAGCGAAGCGTGGTTCAATTTAGGACAAGTATATTTTGTGATGTTGGACTACAAGAAAGCACTCAACGCCTACGATTTTGTATTAGCAATTAACGAAAACGACTCTTTAGCATGCCTGCAAAAAGCACATGCTCATTTTCAAATTGAGGAATTTGCGCAAGCCATTGAAACCTATCTTGATTACGGCAAAATGACTGGCGACAACTGGCAAACTCATTTATTTATTGGCGAAAGTTACGAAAAACTGGAACGTTATGACGAAGCCATAGAATATTATAAACTGTCGCTTGCCGAAAAAGAGGAGAACTACGATGCGTTAACGGGAATTTCGATTTGCTTACTCGAAAAAGAGCTTTTTGTAGAAAGTATGATTTATACTAAAAAAGCACTTGAGATAAACGACTCAGCACCTGATGCATGGGTCTATCTGGCCGAAGCACTGGTGGGCGAAGACAATCTGGAAGATGCACTTATTGCTTACATCAAATCGATTACGCTTGAGCCAAATCAGCCCGACACGCTAATGGCCATTGCGAATATTTGCATGGACAGAGGTGAATGGAAAACAGGTCTCGACTACTATTTGGCAGCATATGATTTAGATAACACTCTTGAGTTTATCGACCTATTTATTGCTGTGGCTTTCTTTAAAAACGACGACATACCAGCTTCACGCATCTATTTAAGCAAAGCAATAGCCCAAAATCTAGATGCATACCGACTATTTTTCGAAGTATGCTCTGATGCAAATCAAGAAGATTTTCAACTATAAATAAAACTACTAACTAAAAACAAAGCCCAATGTTAAAAAGAATCTTTGTGATTGTTTCAATCATTACACTTTCTTTCAATTTACAAGGACAAAACACCGAATCAGCTCAACTTAGCGATACTTTAAGCATTATTCAAAAAGTAGAGCATTGGTACGAAAACAACATGAACTACGCCAGTATCACAGCTCTGATGGCTGTTGAAAGTTCATTTATTCCATTCCCATCCGAAGTTGTAATTCCACCTGCGGCCTATATAGCGAGCAAGCCCGGTAGCCACTTAAACATTTTTTTAGTGGTGCTTTTTGGAACCATAGGCGCATTGATTGGAGCTTATGTAAAATACTTTTTAGCCATGTGGCTTGGCCGCCCTGTGATGTACAAACTGGCCGACAGTAAATTTGGAAAAGTTTTACTTTTATCGAGCGAAAAAATAATCAAGGCCGAAGAATACTTTAAGAAACACGGAAAAGTATCCACATTTGTAGGCCGATTAATCCCTGGCATACGTCAATTAATATCGCTACCTGCTGGTTTAGCGCGTATGAATTTTATCAGCTTTACCATCTACACCATCCTTGGAGCAGGTATCTGGAATATCGTATTGGCATTGATGGGCTATATTGCACACGGTCAAGCCGACTTAATCAATGAATACAGCCATGAATTGAGTATTGGTATTATGGTTATACTAGGACTTGTAGTAGGCTTTTATGCAATCCGTTTTATTTCTAAAAAAGCAAAAAAATAATTCGCGAAATGAAACAGTACGGTTTAATTGGTTACCCTCTGGGACACTCTTTCTCGAAACGTTTTTTTACAGAAAAATTCACAAACGAACAGATTGACGCACAATACGAATCCTACTCAATTGAAAAAATTGACTTGATTAAGTCGTTGATTTCCAACTCCAATTTAAGTGGATTAAATGTAACAATCCCCTACAAGGAGCAAGTTATCCCTTATTTAAATGAACTTGATTCGGAGGCGGAGGCTATTGGAGCTGTCAATGTAATTAAATTTAAACGCACTGCAAATGGACTACATTTAAAGGGCTATAATTCGGATGCTATCGGCTTTGAAACGTCGCTTCGCCCCTACTTAAAACCAAATCATAAGCGAGCACTCATATTGGGTACTGGTGGAGCATCGAAAGCGATACGCTATGTTTTAAATAAATTGGGAATAGAAACGACTTACGTGTCGCGAACTCCATCCGAGGGACAGCTTAGTTACAACGATTTGAACGCCGAATGTATGCATGCATATACACTTATTGTTAATGCGTCACCACTTGGCACATTTCCGAACATCGACCAATGTCCAAACATTCCATACCACTTACTCACACCCGAGCACTTGCTTTATGATGTGGTATATAATCCGGCCGAAACGCTATTCTTGAAAAAAGGTCGTGAAATGGGAGCTACAGGACTCAATGGCGAACAAATGCTCGTGGAACAAGCACTTGCAGCTTGGAAAATATGGAATGAATAACAATTAATTATCGATAGATAAGATGACATTCAAGAAACTTTTTCGCGATTTAAGTTTTCTGATATTTTTAGCAATGGCTGTAGGTATAGCCGTTGGAAGTGTAATGGGAACCGATGCAGCCCAATTTGCCCCACTCGGTACACTATTTATGCAGCTTATCAAAATGCTGGTGGTGCCACTCGTATTTATTTCAATTATCACTGGCGCAGCATCGCTAGGCACGACCAAATCGGCTGGACGAATTGGCTTAACGACCATAAGCTATATACTTGGATCAACAGCCGTAGCAGTAATCATTGCCCTTATTGCAGGCACTTGGTTTAAACCGGGAGCTGGCATTTCCGTTGAAAGTATACAGCAATTTATACCCACTTCAACAACAGACCTCGAGACTCAAAAGCTGAACTTTTGGGACATCCTTTTGAGCATGATACCCTCAAACCCCATCAAAGCATTGACGGATGGTAATGTATTACAGATAATATTTTTTGGACTTTTTCTGGGACTAGGTTTAAGCGTACTCCCACAAGAACGCAAACAACCTGTACTTAATGGCCTTAACACCATACTCGAAGCACTTATTTGGTGTATGGACAAAATAATGTGGGTAGCACCTTTGGGCGTTTTTGGATTAATGGCGGAGGCTACAGGCACTTATGGCTACGACATTTTACTTAAAGTTGCCAACTTGCTCTGGTTAAATATTATGTTATTTGTATTTATGGCATTGGTATTTTATCCATTAACCATCAAGTTTTTCTCAAAAACAAAGATGTCAACTTTCTTAAAGGCAATGGTACGCCCACAGATGGTAGCATTCTCCACTGCATCATCACTTGCAACGCTACCCGTAACCCTCGAAACTTGCGAAAAGGACCTTGGTGTTTCGAAAGAGACAGCTTCGTTTGTAGTTCCATTAGGCGCTACGGTCAACATGGCGGGTAATGCCATTTACTATGCAATTGTATGCTTATTTTTCGCACAACTGTATGGCTATGACCTTAGCATGTCATCGTATATTGCTATTATTATCACCTCTACGCTAAGCGCTGTAGGTGCAGCTGGCGTACCAGGGCCTACCTTTATGGCTGTTGCGGTACTGGCCTCAGCCGGTTTACCTGTCGAAGGATTACCTTTACTGTTTGCCGTCGATCGAATTTTCGACATGCTACGAACTGTATTAAATATTACCGGAGATGCTGCTTGCGCAGTCATTGTTGATCAAAAATAACAATTAGAAAAGTGTTCCCGTAAATCCACTCGTTGGCTTTGCGGGTTCGCTATTGATCATCGCTAAAAACTCGTCCTCAGTAATTAATTTCACACCCAAGTTTTCAGCTTTTTTCAACTTCTCAGGCCCCATATTTTCTCCTGCCAAAATCATCGACGTCTTTGCCGACACACTGCCTACGTTTTTGCCACCATTTTGCTCAATCATTGCTTTGTATTCATCGCGTGAGTGCTTGTTAAAAGTACCGCTAATTACAATCGACAACCCACTCAAAGCTGAGCCGGCAGGCTTCAATTTATCTTCGGACAAACTCATTTGCAAACCATACGTTTTCAAACGCTCCACCAATTGCACATTCGCTTCGTCGGCAAAATACTTTTGAACACTCTGCGCAATACGTTCACCAATTTCATCAACCGCCACCATTTCTTCAACAGTCGCCCTTTCGAGTGCTTCGATGGTTTTAAATGCAAATGCCAATTTCTTAGCTATGGTTTCGCCTACGAAGCGAATACCCATTGCAAATAACACACGCTCAAAAGGAATTTGTTTCGATGCTTCGGTGGATAGTTTGATATTCTGTGCCGACTTCGCCCCTAACCTTTCGAGACGCGATAATTCAGGAACTTTAAGCTCATAAATATCTGCCACATTTTTTAATAATTGATTTTCGAAAAGCAAAGCGATGGTCTCGCTACCCAATCCATCAATATTCATAGCTTTACGACCTACAAAATGCTCCATCTTTCCTTTAATCTGGGGCGGACAGCCATTTTCGTTTGGGCAATAATAGGCAGCTTCGCCATCTATTCGAGTAAGTTCGGTACCACATTCGGGGCAATGCGTAATAAAGTGAACCTTTTCGCCCGATAGATTACGAGCATCAACATCCACGGCTGTTATTTTTGGAATTATCTCACCTCCTTTTTCCACAAATACTATATCGCCAATGTGCAAATCGAGTCCTTCGATAATATCAGCATTATGTAACGAAGCTCGTTTTACAGTAGTGCCCGACAGTTGTACTGGATCAAGATTAGCAACCGGTGTAACAGCACCCGTACGCCCAACTTGATACGAAACCGAATTCAGTCGGGTTACAGCTTTTTCGGCCTGAAACTTATAGGCAATAGCCCATCGAGGCGATTTAGCCGTAAAACCAAGATTTTTTTGCTGACGCAATGAGTTTACTTTAATCACAATACCATCGGTAGCTACGGGTAAGTTTTTACGTTCCACGTCCCAGTAGTTGATAAAATCAAATACTTCATGAATATTTTTACAAACTCGCGTAGCATCCGATATTTTAAATCCCCAACGCTGCGCCGCCATCAAATTTTCGGAATGCTTATCAGTAGGTAAACTTTCGCCCAATAGATAATATAAATACGCATCCAATTTCCGTTGAGCCACAATGGATGAGTTTTGAAGCTTCAGTGTACCCGATGCTGCATTACGAGGATTGGCAAAAAGTGCTTCTTCTTGCGCCTCACGCTCTTTGTTCAGCTCCTCAAACACAGCCCAAGGCATGAGAATCTCACCACGTATTTCGAAAAGTGCAGGATAGTCAGCACGCAATTTCAATGGAATACTCTTAATTGTTTTCACATTCGCAGTTACATCATCCCCCTTTTCACCATCACCACGCGTAACAGCACGCAATAACGCTCCATTTTCGTACGTCAACGAAATGGAAGTTCCATCATATTTTAATTCGCAAACTAGTTCAAAATCTTCGTTCAATGCTTTACGCGTACGTTCATAGAAATCTGCCACTTCACCTTCGCTGTATGTATTACCTAGTGAAAGCATGGGATATACATGTGCCACTTGTTCAAAACCCGAAGCAATATCACTCCCAACACGCTGTGATGGCGAATTCGGGTCAAAAAAATTAGGAAACTGCTCTTCTAAATCCTGCAGCTCACGCATTTTCGCATCAAACTCTTGATCCGTAATTGTAGGAGTTGACAACACATAGTAATTATAATTATGCTCATTCAGTTCGTTACGAAGTAATTCAATCCGATTTTTCATTTACAAAAACAGCTTTTTAAGTTTGTTGTACAAATATAGTCATTCCAATTGAAATCAGAATAACATGAATGTCTCAAATAATGTTTTAAAACGGTTAAATATGGCCACTCACGCTTACAAATCTGTTGTAATATGGAAAAAAATCATTAAATTTGCACTTTCGTTTCAGAACACATAAACTAACTGAACATCAAATCATTAAACAAAATATAAAATGAAATCAATGAGAAAAAGCCCGCTTCAGGTTGCTCGTGCTACCTATCAGCCAAAGTTACCAGCGGCATTAAAAGGTAGTGTTGTACTTACCGAAGGCGCTTCAACCCAATCTGTTGCCGATCAGGCCGAAATCAAAGAGTTGTTTCCAAACACTTACGGAATGCCTTTAATCACTTTTGAGTCAGGTGAAGCTACTGAACAACCAGTAATTGGCGTAGGTGTAATTCTTTCAGGTGGACAAGCACCAGGCGGACACAATGTTATTTCAGGTATTTTCGACGGATTAAAAGCATTAAACCCAGCCAATAAACTATACGGTTTTATTGGTGGTCCTAGTGGATTGGTTGACCATGAATATATTGAGTTGACTTCTGAAATTATTGACGAATACCGCAACACAGGTGGTTTCGACATTATCGGCTCAGGACGTACTAAACTTGAAGAAACAGAACAATACGACAAAGGCGAAGAAATTTGCAAAAAACTAGGCATCAACGCTATTGTTGTAATTGGTGGCGACGATTCAAACACAAATGCTTGCGTACTTGCAGAATACTACAAACAAAACAATACTGGAATCCAAGTAATTGGTTGTCCGAAAACAATTGACGGTGACCTTAAAAACGAAATGATTGAAACATCATTTGGTTTCGACACTGCTTGTAAAGTATACTCGGAGTTGATTGGAAACATTCAACGCGATGCTAACTCAGCTAAAAAATACTGGCACTTTATCCGTTTGATGGGTCGTTCAGCATCACATATCACACTTGAATGCGCACTACAAAGCCAACCAAACATGTGTATTGTTTCGGAAGAAGTGGAAGCAAAAAACATGACCTTGAAAGATGTAGTAAACGACATCACCGAAATAATTGTAAACCGCGCTAGCCACGGATTAAACTTCGGTACTATTCTTATCCCTGAAGGTTTAATTGAGTTTATTCCTGCAATGAAAAAATTGATTGCTGAACTAAACGATTTACTAGCCCATAACGACGATTTCAACGCTCTTGAAACTGACGACGAAAAACGTCAATACGTAAAAGGTATGTTGAGCGCCGATAGCCGCGAAGTGTACAACAGCTTACCAAAAGGTATTGCAAAACAATTAACACTTGATCGTGACCCACACGGTAACGTACAAGTATCATTGATTGAAACTGAGAAGTTATTAATTGAAATGGTTGCTAAACGCTTAGCTCAACTAAAAGCAGAAGGCAAATACAAAGGTAAATTCTCAGCCATCAACCACTTCTTTGGGTACGAAGGTCGTTGTGCTATCCCTTCAAACTTTGATGCTGACTATACCTATTCATTAGGCTACACAGCTTCTGTATTAATTTCTGCAGGAAAAACGGGTTATATGTCATCTGTACGCAACTTAACAGCGCCAGCAGCCGAATGGATTGCAGGAGGTGTGCCAATTACAATGATGATGAACATGGAAAAACGTCATGGTAAAATGAAACCAGTAATTCAAAAAGCGTTAGTACAGTTGGATGGTGCTCCATTCCAATACTTTGCTAAACACCGCGCTGATTGGGCCGACGAAAAACAAAGCTATGTATACCCTGGTCCAGTTCAATACTACGGACCAACCGAAGTATGCGACTTACCAACTAGAACATTGCTTTTAGAGCAAGAAAAATAGTCTATAGCTTTTTAAACAGAAACGAGCGAATCACATTTTGTTATTCGCTCGTTTTGCATAATACCACCCGCCAACTCTACGGTGTCTAAGCTGGATCCACATCAACACTTATCCTAACCGATCGAAAGCGTGAATCCACAAGCACATCGTTACTGGCTTGTTCAAGCAATTCTTTGGCTTTTGTTGGCGATGCTTCAATTTCAATTTTCAATATCAGTTGCTTAATATATAAGTTTTGAATACGACTCACTGCAGGATCAACTGGCCCGAGCACACGTGCCCCAAACACTGCTTTTAACTTATTGGCGAGTTCATAAGCCGCTTGCTTTACTACCTGCACCTCTTTGTGCCTAACACTAACTACAATCAAGCGGTAGTAAGGCGGATACTTAAACTGATGCCGTTCGGCATTCTGAAAAGTATACATTGCCGCATAATTATTTTGCAACACCTGCTCTACAATCTGATGTTGAGGCTGCGAAGTTTGAAGCACCACCAAGCCACGTTTATGTTTACGACCCGCTCGCCCACTAACTTGCGCCATAAGCTGATAAGCACGTTCGTGCGCCCTAAAATCCGGAAAATTAAGCATATTATCAGCATTTAAAATCCCAACAATACTCACACGTTCAAAATCAAGCCCTTTAGTAACCATCTGCGTACCAATAAGTATATCAACCTTATGCTCTTCAAAATCGTTAATAAGTTTCTCATAAGCCTTTTTCGACCGCGTAGTATCTAAATCCATACGACTAACACGTGCCTCGGGGAAAATCAATCGTATCTCATCCTCAATTTTTTCAGTACCAAATCCTTTTGTACCCATCCCAGGCGTTTTGCAGGCTGGACACAACGCTGGTATAGGCTCCGAATAACCACAATAATGACAGGTAAGCGTATTAAAAACCTTATGAACAGTCAAACTCACATCGCAATTTTTACATTTTGGAACATGTGTACAGTTTTTACATTCAATATAGGGCGCGTAGCCACGACGGTTCTGAAAAAGAATAATTTGCTCTTTATTGTCGAGTGCCTTTTTAATCCGCTGAAGCAGCTCCTCTGAAAAATGCCCCGACATTAATTTCTTATGGTAAGCTTCTTTGGTATCAACAACCAAAATCTCAGGCAGTTCCATATCCTGATGGCGCACATTAAGCTCCACGAGGCCATATTTACCATTTTGGGTATTGGCATACGTTTCTATCGAAGGCGTTGCAGTTCCCAACAGGGTTTTTGCAGCGTGCATCGACGCAAGTACTACGGCTGCATTTCGCGCATGGTATCGCGGTGCCGGATCATACTGCTTGTAACTTGTTTCATGTTCTTCATCAACAATAACAAGCCCCAATTTCCGGAAAGGTAAAAAGACAGATGATCTAACACCAATAATCACATCGTACGATTTATCATTGAGCACATTGTTCCAGATCTCCACCCTTTCGGCATCCGAAAATTTGGAATGATATACTCCCAATTTATTGCCAAAAACACGTTTTAATCGCGTGGTGAGCTGGGTGGTAAGCGCAATTTCAGGTACCAAAAATAGTGCTTGTTGACCTTTTTCAATCACCTTTTGTATCATGTGAATATACACCTCTGTTTTTCCACTAGATGTAATTCCGTGCAAAAGCACCACTTGCTTCTCGGCAAAATGCTCCTCAATTTCATTAACAGCTTGTTGTTGAGCAGTATTTAAGGGATGTGCCTCGTGCGTAGGCAATATATTTTGCGCTAAACGCGATATTTCTTTTTTATAAACCTCAAATACATTCTTCTCAACCAGGCTTGACAATATTGTAGCACTTACAGCACTTTTTGCTAATAAATCTTTGCGTGCCACCTCTTTTCGATTATTCGGCTGAAGAAATTTTGACAAATCGATATAACACATCAATAAATCGAGCTGTTTTTTGGCACGATTCAACTCATCAAACAACTGCTTAAGCTTCTCTTCCGACTCAAACTCAGGTCGTAAACGCACAAAAGACTCTGTCTTAACCCTAAATTTATCCGTTAGTGATTCATTTACTTCTATCGCATTTTTATCGAGTAAAATTTTCAAGGTAGGTAACACACTGTGAATTTCGGTAGCCTTATTTAAGGCTTCTACCGTTACTGGCTTTCCGTCGGATAGCGCATCTAGTACGCGCTGCTCTTTGTCAGACAAAGGTGCTTCAGCCTCAAAATCAGGATTTATACAAACAAGTGTTTCACTTTCGAGCTTAAGTCCTGCAGGGACAGCCGCTTGATACACATCGCCCATAAATGCCATATAGTACGATGAAATCCATTCCCAAAAACGCAATTGCGGCTGACGTAAAATAGGTTGCGAATCGAGTAAACAAATAACTTCCTTTACTTCGTACACCAACTCCGGCTTAAAGGTATGCAAAAGCGACACTACAGCCGTATACAGTTTCTTTTTACCAAAAGGAACAACAACACGCATACCTACACGCACTTGCTCAGCCCATTCGGGCGGCACAGCGTAGGTAAAACTTGCTTTCAAAGGCAACGGCAATATCACATCAATATATCTCATCAAAATCTAATTTTTCAAATGCAAAGATACATAATTATACGCAGATGAAAAGCAAGCCCCGAAAAGCAGTTCGTTTTGAAAAATTGATTATTTTTTATTACTTTTGCAGCAAAATTGTAAGCAATAATAGAAATTAATATTCAATAAATAAAAAATAAACCATGTTTAAAACAAATCAGTATTTTGATGGAAAAGTAGTTTCTATCGGATTGGAATCGGTAGAAGGAAAAGCAACAGTTGGAGTAATGCAAGCAGGCGAATATGAATTTGGAACCGGATCAGTTGAGGTAATGACTGTAATTTCGGGCGAATTAACCATTCAACAACCTAACGAAACAGAATGGAAAACTTACAAAAAATTCGAAAGCTTTGTAGTAGCCAAAGATGTGAAATTTAAAGTAAAATGCACACAAGACACACCTTACCTTTGTCTTTACAAATAACTAGCACAAAAAAAGCTTCGCAAAATTATTGCGAAGCTTTTTTTTACATTCATACAGAATTAATCCTCTTCTTTTTTCGAGGCCTCGTACTCTTTCAAAAGTTTATCTTGAATATCCATTGGTACTAGTTCGTAGCTTGCAAATTTCATGGTAAACGAAGCCCGACCACCCGTCAATGAACTAAGGGTAGTTGAATAACTACTCAATTCCTTTAGAGGAATTTTAGCCGACAATTTCTCGTAACCTTTTTCGCTTTCCATGCCCATAATCACTGCACGACGACCTTGCAAATCGCTCATCACATCGCCCAATCTATCGGTAGGCGCTTGCACAATTACATCATAAACAGGCTCTAGCAATTTAGGCCCAGCTTCCTTAAAGGCTTGTGCAAAAGCATTACGCCCTGCCAACCGGAACGAAATCTCATTCGAGTCAACAGGATGCATTTTGCCATCGTAAACAATAACTCGCACATCACGCGCATACGAACCAGTAAGTGGTCCTTGCTCCATTCGATCCATTATCCCCTTCATGATAGCTGGCAAAAAGCGCAAATCGATAGAACCACCAACGATACTATTTATCAGAACAAGCTTTCCTCCCCAATCCAAATCAATGGTTTGAGTATCGCGATTGCTAATTTTATATTCCTGACCTGCAAAGCGAAAAGTATCGGGCGCAGGCATACCATCATAATAAGGTTCAATAATCATATGCACCTCACCAAATTGACCCGAACCACCCGACTGCTTTTTATGACGATAGTCGGCACGTGCATTTTTTGTAATTGTTTCGCGATACGGGATACGTGGCTCTTTAAATTCAATAGCAATTTTATCGTTATGCTCTACACGCCATTTTAAGGTACGTAAGTGAAATTCACCTTGACCATATAATATTGTTTGCTTTAATTCTTTTGACTGTTCAATAATCCATGTTGGATCTTCCTCGTGCATTCGAGTCAGAACTTCACTTAATTTTTCCTCATCAGCCTCATTTACAGCTCGAATTGCACGTCTATATTTAGGATCAGGGTATTTAATTTCTTTAAAATCGTAAGTACAACCCTTCGCATTTAAGGTATTGCCCGTACGCGTATCCTTTAACTTTACAGTTGCACCAATATCACCAGCCACCAACTCCTCTACTTTTGTTCTAATTTGACCCGCAACCGAAAAAAGTTGACTTAAACGTTCTTTAGAACCGCGATCTTCGTTATGCAAATCATCACCCTCCTTCACCTTTCCACTCATTACTTTAAAGTACGAAACTTCCCCAATATGCGGCTCCACACTAGTTTTGAACACATAAATACTTGCCAACTTTGTAGGATCGGGAGCAACTTCAATACCATCACAAGTAACAGGCATTTTAGTTTTACTTACACTAGGCGAAACATTACCAACAAATTCCATCAACCTACGCACACACATATCCTTACCAGCACTCACACAAAACAAAGGAAACATATCGCGATGTAACATACCCTTTTTAATCCCTAAACGCATCTCATCTTCATTCAAGGTTCCTTGATCAAAAAACTTCTCCATCAATTCCTCATCATGCTCAGCAGCAGCCTCTACAAGCACATTGTGAAGCTCCTGGGCCTTTTCAATCTGATCATTTGGTATATCGAGCACTTCAGGCACTCCCCCTTCGGGCTTCCAACGATATAATTTCATTTTCAACACATCAACAACCTCATTAAAACCAGCACCAACATTTACAGGATATTGAATTTGTACCACTTTTGAACCATAATTATCCTTGAGCTGCTCTAAGGTTTTATCAAAATCTGCTTTTTCGTGATCCAACTGATTTACAACAAAAATCACAGGTTTGTTAAATTTTTCGGTATACCTAAAGTGATTAGCAGTGCCAACCTCAACACCATAATGTGCATTAACTAACAAAAGAGCTGTATCGGTAACATTTAATGAAGTAACCACACCGCCAATAAAATCATCAGACCCAGGACAATCGATAAAATTGAGTTTTTTATCCATCCATTCGGTTTGGATTATTGTAGAAAAAACCGAATAACCATACTCCTTTTCAACTGGAAAATAATCAGAAACAGTGCTTTGAGCAGCAATAGTTCCTCTTCGTTTTATAACACCACTCTCGTAAAGCATAGCTTCAACAAGAGTGGTTTTCCCAGCGCCAGAACCCCCCAACAATGAGATGTTCTTAATTTCATTTGATTGATATACTTTCATACTGTATTAAATTTGAAATGATTAATACTAAGAAATTAATTAATTGTGAATATTGAGAATAATTGCACAATGTATAAATTCTATTTCAAAATAATACCGTATTATAACATGTTTAACAACTATGTTTTTAGGCAGGAAATTCAAGACAAAAAAAAAGAGACTACATTGCTGTAATCTCTTTTAAAGTTGCGGAGGCCCGACTCGAACGAACGACCTTTGGGTTATGAGCCCAACGAGCTACCACTGCTCCACTCCGCGATATTTTGTAGGTGCAAAAGTAGTGCTTTTTTCCGAATCTGCAAACTATTTTGAATAAATATTTCAAAAAAACATCACACAAACACACTACTCACTAAACGCCAATCAGTTACAAACAAAAACAAGACATCATTAATATAAAAACTAACGATATCTTGTTTTAAAATAGTTCTTCCACAAAAAACAACGCATGTAAAAAGCACAAAACCTACCAAATACTACGCTTTGGAGGATTACCATAGGACTCAAACATATCGCCATTTTCACGCAATACAGCCGTCAACTCTTCAACCGTAAAATCGTAACCTTCGGAAAGTGCTACCTCTACAAACTTTTCCTTGGTCATAATACTATCATACTTCATTCTAAATTCTTTATCACTACCTCCTTTGGCTAGTAAATCTTCTACACTTTGCTTTGACATATAAATTTCATTTAATTATTAATCGAATGCAAATATAATCATTTTATTGCAATATCTCCACTAATAACATTTTTTTAATGCACATAATTGTCTATTTGAAGCATTTTGATATTTGGCATAAGATTAACCACATACAACCAGACACAACGATTAACACAATTTAAAACAAAAAAAAAGGCTGAATTTCAACATTATTTATCGACGATTGTTTTTATAATAAAAATTACAACATTATAGAGCTGTAGAAGATACATGGCATGCGATTTGTAATAAAACAAATAAATTCATCTCTAAAAATTAAGCCACATGAAGAGCACTCAAGGAATCGCATATTACATATATGGCTACATAGCCATGATTATTGTTTATTTAATAATTGGCTATCAGTTCATTAAAAATAAAATAAATTCAGATAATTAGTTTTTTTTTCGTATACAATAGATTTAGTTTAGTTAAGCGTAAAACGCAAAAGTGCCACTACTTATTATTCGGTAGTGGCACTTTAATTATTCAGAAACGAAGTATTATTTTGTATATTCGTCCCAGCTTGTATTAAGCATATTTCCCGATTTCATAAATTCGGTATGCATTTCGAAACAAGCATGTAAGTTTGTAGGTGTATGACAAGGACCCGAAAGCTTTAAATAGTCGCGCAAAATTTGTCTATACGACGGATCAACGCAATTTTCAATAATTTCTTCAGCACGTTGTATAGGCGACTTACCCCGCAAATCGGCAACTCCATGTTCGGAAATAATAATATTTACCGAGTGTTCGTTTTGATCAACATGGCTAACCATAGGCACAATAGCACTAATTTTACCACCTTTAGCCGTTGATGGAGTTGTGAAAATTGAAATATAAGCACTACGTGTAAAGTCGGCCGAACCACCAATACCGTTCATCATTTTCGATCCCATAACGTGCGTACTGTTTACATTACCAAAAATATCGGCTTCGAGAGCCGTATTAATTGTAATCAACCCTAAACGGCGAGCTAGCTCAGGGCTATTCGACATCTCTTGTGGACGTAACACAATGCGACTACGGAAAAATTCTAGATCAGCATAAATCTCTTTTAATACTGGCGTTGTAATTGTCAACGAACATCCACTAGCAAATGTAATTTTACCACTACGAAGCAATGCAATAACAGAATCTTGAATAACTTCGGTATACATTTCGAACGAAGGAATATCGGGATTAACACCTAATGACGCCATAACAGCATTAGCAATGTTACCTACACCCGATTGAATTGGTAAAAACTCTTTCGGTATGCGGCCCGATTTAATTTCGTTAACCAAGAAAGCAGCCACATTTTGACCAATTTTATCTGTCACCTCATCAGTAGGAGTAAAACCGCCGACTTCGTCATCGCGATAAGTTTCAACTACACAAAGCACTTTTTTGGGGTCAACCTTAATGTAAGGCAGCCCCATTCTATCCGAAGGCTTCATTAATGTAAGAGGCAAGCGGTGAGGAGGATCAAGAGGCTCGAAAATATCGTGAAACCCACGAAGCTCTTTTGGGTGATTGTGATTTAACTCAACAATAATGTATTCGGCAAGATTGGCTACAGTTGGTGAAATACCAACAGCAGTTGTTAGATAAATTTCGCCATCGTCGGTAATATCACAAGCCTCGAGTACAGCAAATTTTGGACGTGGCATAAAACCAAAACGTAAATGCGGCGCAAGCGACGATAAGTGCATATCAAAATAAGGAGCACGATCGCAGTTAAGCGCTGTACGCAAATCTTTATTCGACTGATAAGGTGTGCGAAACAAAATGGCGTTAGCACGAGCAAGCGCACCATCAAGCGAGTCGCCAGTAGAGGCTCCCGTATAAACACCAATTTTAAACTCTTCGCCTTGTTCATGCAGTTTTTCGGCACGTTTAGCTATCGCTGTAGGCACATCTTTGGGACTTCCCGCAGGTGTAAAACCACTAAAACCGATAACATCTCCGTTATTCACATAACTAGCGGCTTCATCGGCTGTTACAAATTTATACACTGACATAATTTTTGTTGATTATTCTTCTACCTTTCGACGGATAAAAGACATTGTTTTATAAGTTATTTTACTGATTTTAAGCAATATAAAAACGATTTGATTTTTCATTTAAAAAACCGCACAAAATTACCAATTTATTTTCAAATTTCGCTTAAAAGCATTGGCTAATTGCAGAAATATTTCTCTAATAATTATTAAGCTCAATACAATTCACAACAACATATAAACACAACAAAGGCACCTACTCAAAACTGAAGTAGATGCCTTGTAATATTGACAAAAAAAATAGTCAAATTAATTAGCTGGTGCTGCTAAACGAAATCCGATATGTAAATCGGAACGTTCAGGATAGAAAAAATCACGATAACCGCTTCGGCAGATTCGTGCAAGAAAATTCCAGCCGCCTCCTCTAAAAACTTTCATTTTACCTTCAGCTACTCCCGTTGGATTATCTGTAATTAAAGTATTATATTGTCCATACCAATCGCCACACCATTCATACACATTACCATGCATATCGTACAAACCCCATGCGTTTGGCTCGTAACTCCCTACAGGCATTGTTTTTTTTAGATACTTCCCCTTTTCGCCTTTATTATAAGGGAAATTGCCATTAAAATTAGCTTGTTGGGTAGTGATATTTTCACCTGTATTAAAAGGAGTAGTAGTACCAGCTCTGCAAGCATATTCCCACTCGGCTTCAGTTGGCAAGCGACACCCCATCCAATCGGCAAAAGCTTTAGCGTCATACCAAGTTACATTCATAACTGGACGTTTACCACGCCCCCAACCCTGATCTTTAGGGACTTTTCGTTTTGTGGCTTTACAAAAAGCATCAAACTGTTCAAAAGTAACCTCATATTTACTTAGTTTAAAGTCGCTAACAGTAACAGTGTGTTGACGTTCATCAGTACCTCGTTCTGCTTCAGTAGTTGGAGTACCCATCATAAATGTCCCACCTTTTACATCTACCCAATCCACAGTAGGCTTTTTTTGAGCTAATAAAACCATCGAAAAGAATACGAACAAAGAAAGTATTTGAATTTTTCTCATATCTAAACAAATTATTAAGAGTTATTAAACCATTCAACAAGGTATAGGTAATTATTGTTTTTTGAAAAAAGAGAAAAAGTACATTTACGTTCAAAATAAAAATTCAATTTCTTTAAAATAATAAGAAGAAATTTCGTTTTTATCTGATAGCAAAACAAGCTTACCATCAAAACAAACATCAACGATAGATGCATTAAACTCCACACCATTTGGCAATTTATAGCTATAAACACCTGTTGCCCTATAGAGTGATTGCAAATAATTTTGTTTTAACAGCGCAAAATCTAAATTTTCATATAGCTTTATAAGCTCCGTTCGAATAGAACTAAGGAGAGATGTAACTCGGAGTTTTTTACCAATTATCAATGCTACGGAAGTAGGATTGGGCGCATCGCTCACAAAGTGCATCTGATTCACATTCAAGCCAACACCTACAATACTAGTCTCAATTCGGGCATTACGTAGTGAGTTTTCAATAAGAATTCCTGCAAGTTTTTTATTACCCACATAAATATCGTTGGGCCACTTGATGCTTGCTTCAACACCCACTTGCGATAAAGATCGAACGATTGCAACCGACACCATTTGAGATATAACAAACTGCTCCTGAATGGGAATATGATGTGGACGCAACAACATACTAACAAGCAAGTTCTTACCCCGCTCCGACTCCCAACTATTCCCCATCTGCCCTTTGCCTGCCGTTTGAAACGCCGTACGAACGGCAAAGAACTCGGGTAATGCTTCGCCTTTAAGCATCTCTTTAAGCAAACTATTGGTTGAATGCGTAGAAGTGATATATCTATAATCTTTCAACTTTTGCAACTTTATAACCTTATAACTTTATGAACCTTATCTTAAGCTCTCACTTGACCCTTACCTTTCACCATCCATTTGTACGAACACAATTCGGCCAACGCCATTGGGCCACGTGCATGTAGTTTTTGGGTACTAATGCCTATTTCGGCCCCCAATCCAAACTGAGCCCCATCAGTAAAAGCAGTCGACACATTAGTATAAACACATGCTGCATCCACCATTTTATCAAAATAAGCAATACTTGCTTCATCCTCGCTCACAATGCATTCGCTGTGCTTGGAACTAAAGGTTGAAATATGCTCTACAGCATCCGTAAGCGATGTGACTGTTTTAATGGACATTTTATAATCCAAAAATTCCGTTCCATAACTATCGGCATCAGCAACACATAGCAATTCGGCAGGATATTTACCTTCCAAAGCTTGATAAGCTAAATCATCAGCATAAATAACTACATTTTTGGTGGCTAGTTTTTGACAAAGTGCAGGCAAATCAGCTAGGCGTTTTGCGTTAAGAACCAAACAATCCAAGGCATTGCAAACGCTCACACGGCGTGTTTTGGAATTAAAAATGATTTCGGCTCCTTTGATTAAATCGCCTGATGCATCAAAATAGGTATGGCAAATACCTGCACCTGTTTCGATAACTGGAATACGTGAATTATCGCGAACAAACTCAATCAATCCTTTTCCGCCACGTGGAATAATAACATCCACCACCCCCACAGCATTCATAAGTTCGGCAGTAGCTTCTCGTCCGGCAGGAAGTAATGTGAGAATATTTTCATCTAACCCAAAACGCACAAGAACAGACTGAATAACTTTCACAATAGCTGAATTAGAATTATGCGCATCCGTTCCGCCTTTAAGCACACATGCATTGCCCGACTTAAAGCAGAGCGAAAACACATCAAAACTCACATTTGGGCGCGCTTCGTAAATAATGCCCACCACACCAAACGGCACAGCAATGCGTGAGATTCGTATGCCATTGGGGCGCGCACGTTCATCAATCAAACGGCCGAGTGGCGACGGCAGTGAAGCCACATTCCGGATATCGGCAGCTATGCCTTCAATGCGCTCTTTTGTGAGCAACAGGCGGTCGTACATGGGGTTCGACTTCTCCATCGCTGCCAGATCTTTGGCATTTTCAGCTAAAATCGCAGCTGCTTGAGCCACAGCCTCATCAGCTACAGCCAAGAGCACCTTGTTTATCGTTTCGTCGGTTAGCAAGTTTAGCGAGCGTGAAGCTGCTACGACGGTTTGTTTCCAGTTATTATTTTGTGTCATACTATTTCAATTATGAATTTAGTTCTTTTTTAAGCTCATCAAGCAACTGATTTTCAGTCGGTAAATAGAGTTGATATTGACTTGCTAATAATGATTTATTATTTTCCGGGAGTGATAATTTTACCATTTCATTGTTCTTGTGAGCACATAGCAATATACCTATTGTTTGGTTTTCATCAGGAAGTTTTTCGTTTCTGTCGTAATAATTTACGTACATCTGCAACTGTCCGAGGTCTTTGTGTGTAATTTTCTCTGTTTTTATATCAATTATTACAAAACAACGCAATAACCGATTGTAGAATATCAAGTCTGCAAAAAACTCATCATCTTCAATCAAAAACCTTTTTTGCCGCGCTACAAACGAAAAACCATTACCCAATTCGAGCATAAATTGTTGTAAATGTTCGATAAGTGCAGTTTCCAACTCTTTCTCATAATAGTGCGATTTGCGCTCAAGTCCAAGAAATTCAAGCATCATAGGATCTTTTACAATTTCGTGTGGTAGTTCAGGCAATCGTTCGTTGCGTGCTACTGCCATAACTGATTCTTTATCATTACTCAGCAATAGTCGCTCATACAAACTAGCATAAATTTGTCTTTCTAACTCTCGACCTGTCCATCCATTTTTAACGGCTTCTAGCTCATAATACTCTCTTTTATCTTTATCGTCAATACTCATTAGCAATCTATATTGCATCCAGTTCAATTGCGAACGCAGTGCGTTCGCAATTGGAAAAACACGATAAAATTGACGACACTGCTCCAAAACACGAAGCGAAAAACCACTCCCATATTCAGGTTCAATCTCCTTTGCCAAATTGCGCAACAAATATTTTCCGTAATCAGCACGCTCTTTTCCTTGTTGCTCTTCATTGAAAATGCGCTCACCCATTTTCCAATACATCTCCACACGATAAAACTCCACACTGCGAACTGCCTGCAGGCGCGATTGTCCAATAATTGATTTAATATCCTGAACAAAAGAATTGGATAGAATTATTTTATCGTTTTTCATACCTAAACTTAAAAAAAAGATTATACTAAATGAATTTTACTGTCAACTATATGAAAAATATCGCACCGATAATTATTCCAAATACATATAATCGCAATGAATCAATGGTTTTTGATTTTTTTTGCCCAGTAGCTCTGAAGCTCTTTCGCTATCGTACTGTGCTTTGCCAATGCCAAGTGAGCGACCAGATGGATCAACGATTTTCACTATGTCATCTTTTTCAAAATCGCCAACAAGTTTGGTTACACCGACAGGAAGCAGGCTAACAGCTTTATCTCCCGTCAGGGCAAGAGCTGCATTTTCGTTCACATGAATTTCACCTTTTGCAAACCCCTGACTGTGCGCTATCCATTTTTTGATACTCGAAACGCCATCTGTAGCAGCCACAAATCGGGTGCAAACCACATCCGCTTTTTTATCCAATAGTTTCAACAAGATATTATCTGTTTTTCCATTGGCAATATAAACATCAATTCCTTCGTCGGCTACTTTGCGCGCAATGGTTGTTTTTGTCCCCATCCCTCCACGACCAAAGGTTGACTTGGAGCTTTGAATAAAATCCGAAATATCTTGTCCTTTCTGAATTTCACGAATAACTTTCGATTCTGGATTGGAAGGTGAACCATTGTAAATGCCATCGATATTACTTAAGATAATAAGTGCCTCCATATCCATCATGGATGCTATCAGACCTGAAAGTTCGTCGTTATCAGTAAACATTAATTCGGTAACCGACACTGTATCGTTTTCGTTTACGATGGGTAAAACCTTGTTATCGAGCATCACGCGCATACAATTTCGTTGATTGAGGTAATGACGACGAGTACCAAAGTTTTCTTTCATGGTGAGTACCTGCCCCACTGTGATGCCGTGATCACGAAACAAATCCCAATAATGATTGATTAGTTTGGCCTGACCAACAGCTGAAAAGAGCTGACGTTGATCCACCACATCCATCTTTTTGTGCAACCCGAGGATACTTCGTCCAGAAGCTACTGCACCCGATGAAATAAGGACTAATTCAACTCCTTTTTTGTGAAGCACAGCAATTTGATCTACCAAAGCCGACATACGCGTGACATCCAGCGTTCCATCAGGCCGCGTAAGCACATTACTTCCAATTTTTACAGCTATTTTTTTGAATTTCATTTTTTTCGTTGTTACTCATTATATACCACATGCATCACTGTTGCGCCTACAGCCTGTAAGGTTGACTTATCGATATTATCCATCGTGTCGTTTACGGTATGCCAGTAATGTCCAAATCCAGATTGCTGACCTTCGTTTCGATACTGAATAATATCAATGCTTGGAATGCCTAGAAGTTTATTTACATAATAATGATCGTCGGTTATTGGTCCCGTTGGGTCGTTTCTGAAATAATTACCAAAACCTAAGCCTTGCGCTGCCGACCACACTTTATTAACCACATCCGAGGCGTAATCCATCGAATATTGTTCTTTAAAAAAAGTAGCATTAGGGGCACCCACCATATCGAGAAGAATGCCGAATTTAGCAGTATAATTAGGAGCATGCAAATTGGCGCACCAGTACTGTGTACCTAAGCACCACGAATCCTCTGTATTAGAACCGTTGTAATGCGACGCACCATAATCTTCGGCATCAAAAAAAATAATATCGATACCTACATCTGATTTTTGAAGGTTCAACTGACGAGCAATTTCTAGCAAAATACCCACACCACTTGCACCATCGTTAGCTCCCATCACAGGCGTTTTATGATTGGCAGGATTAGGGTCGTTATCGGCCCATGGACGGGAATCCCAATGGGCAAAAAGTAGCACACGTTCGGTTGCTTCTGGATTATAGGATCCTATGATATTTATTGCCTCGAGCTTTGTTCCGTTGAAGGCTATAAGTGTTGCTTTTTGTTCAATGACTGTAGCACCAAAACTACGAAGCTTATCGCTCAAATACTGGGCGCATTTTTTGTGAGCTGTTGTATTAGGTACACGTGCACCAAACTCAACTTGTTTTGCAACATAGCTATATGCAGAATCGGCATTGAAAGCCGGAACGTTTACCTGTTTTACATTTTCAACCTGCTCCTTTTTGCGTGAACCGCAACTCATCAAGAGCATTGTTAGCCCTATAAAAATGAATATTTTCTTCATATTTAATTAATTGAACAACAAAGATAGAAATAAATCAGTTGATAGAAAATGAAAATAATAAAAAAGCAAAAACCACCGTAAGAACAAACTTACGATGGTCGTTAAATAAGAATATTTATTCAATTAAAATTGATATCGGAACCAATCGATATCAACAAAACCAGCTTCACCAAGGTTATTATAGTTAAAAACACCGATATTATCGCCACGGAAACCTCCCCAACGCAATTTGTAAGCTTCGCCAAAAGGTTTGAAGTTTTCGCCATCAACGCTGTAAAAATAAGAATTAATCGACTGACTGTCGACCACCGACCGCAGCCAAATAGATGTTGAAGTGATTGTTTCACCCTCACTTATTTTCCCGTTATCGTTGTACAGAATCCGTTTACCTGCTTCGGTCATTTTTACACTAAGCGTACAATAATTTGAACCTCCATTAAAGTGACTCAATCCCGCCTCTTGCCCTATCGCCATGCCCGAAATATCCATTTTAATATCCGCTTGCGTAATATTACTTTTTACGTAACGCTGGCAAATTGTATTGCCTGCTTTAAAAAAAGCATTATCCTTCAACGGTTTAAAGGCATATAAACGTAAATAACCCTTACGGTCGGTCAACGACCATTTATCATCACGCGGTTGATAATTCCACATCCATTGCGGGTGTAGTTTCTTTTTGTTGAATTCGTCGCTTCCCTGCGGGAAAGATCGTTTTTGACCCTGAACTGGTTTTTCAGCCTCCCACACAGGCTCACCAACATTATCGTTATCGTAATCTTGACCAGCCATTGGCCAGCCATCAACCCAGGTTACAGGAAGCAAACTCACAGGTCGACCATTTTCGTAGCCACCACCTTGATGCGTTACAAAATACCATTTTTTACCGTCGGGCGAATCGATAATTGTACCCTGATCAAAACGTCCGCCGGTACTATCGGGATGCACCATCAAATAACTGATAGACCCTTGTGGTGAAACATCGTACTTTCCGGGGTTGTGTTTTGTGCCGGGAGTTCCATCGGGTTTCGTGCCATAAATATTTTTCGAACGAGCAATGGTAGCACGGCGATCATAATCGGGTGGAAAACACTGATTGTGATATACATAATAATAGCCATCGCGTTTAAAAATCTTATTACCTTCGCCCCATGTTGCGTGCGGAAAAATATTAGTACCTCTATTGGTTTGGTCGAGTGTTTTAATTCTCATTTTTTCCAAATCGCCATCGAGCAGTGTTTTTCCATCCCACGACATTTGAAAAAGAATCGGAAACCAATTTTCTCCCGGATTACTTGTAACCATATACGCTTTCCCATCTTCGTCCCAAAGCGGACAGTTATCATCCCAGTTTATACTAAAAAGCTCTTTTCCGTTCATGTCTTTCATTAATTCAACCTTCCACGGACCAGTAATTTTTTTTGACGTAGCCACATAAATTCCACCTTTGTTGTAGGTAGTGAAATAGCACCAAAACTTACCCTCGTGATAACGAAGAGAAGCCGCATAAACACCTTTATCATAATGATCCATTACACGCCAATCGAAGCGGTCATCCTTCAGTTCTTTAGGTAAATCTTTGATTACTGAACCTATCGTTTCCCAATTCACAAGGTCGCGAGAGTGCATAATTACAATTCCCGGCGAGAACTGAAAAGTAGACGAAATAAAGTAATAATCCTTGCCTACACGCAACACTTCAGGGTCGCTGTAATCGGCAGGTAGAATTACATTTCGGTAACGTCCATTACCCAAATCACCCCAACGTTTTCCATCGTGCTGAGCAATCAGTAATAATGGATAAGAAAAAAATAAAATCAATATTGAATTAAACAACTTTTTCATTGAGAATTTATTTAAAAAGTTTTACAATTTAACTTCACCCACACTCACCAATTTCACCGGACCAACCAAGCCTGCTGGTTGTAGCGGACTGTTGTCGCGGTAATAATACCAGACAGTAAATGCTTTGCGACCTTGCGACGGACGAGCTTCGTTTTTCAAAAACCAATCAGGATAGGCCTTCATAGCATGTCCTTTTTCTACGCCGCGGTCGGTACCCCATTCAAAGTCGGCAGGTTCTTTTTCGTCGCCAATCAGGCGGTTTGCCCAGTTGTTGGTTACGGCTATTTCAATGGTATTCTCGCCATTTTTTAGCGCATCGGTAATTTCCACTTTAAATGGCGGATACCACAAGGTTCCTTTGTCAACACCATTAATTTTCACTTGCGCCAAATCGTTCATTTCACCAAAATCGAGCACAATGCGCTTGCCTTTTGTAAATTCTTTCTTGCTGATTTTTACCGTTTTGGTATAGGTAGCAGTTCCTGCAAAATACATGATTTCTTTATTGGCATGTTTGCTAAAATCAATTAGTTCGGGGAATTTTTGTTGAAACGGTGTTCCTAACTTAGGCACAAAATTCACATTCCATTCACCTGCAATCACTTTACTTGCTGTTGGCTTAACGCTGATGGTTTTTTGTTTACCCGAAGCATAAGTAGCGGTTGCACTAATAGTATCGGCAGAACGCAAAGATGCCATTCCATTAATATCTGAAGTAACACAGTAATTAACAGTATATTTATCGGTTTTTACATCTACCAAATGATCGGCAGCATCGGTTGGTTTTTGAAATACCACAAAAACAGTTTGCAATCCACGCAATTTCAGGCTTACTGAGGTGCGTCCATCCTTTTCGCTCCAAACAGCTGCTTTTCGCATCGAACCATCTTCGGCTTGCCACAACTCAGGTTGTTTGCCCGCAATGCGGAACGAAACCGAAATATTCTGAGGCGTTTTACTCATATTGGCTACAAAATAAATATCACTATCATTGGCTCGACGGTGGTTCAACTTAATGTCATCTGCTTTTTCAGCTTTTTCGACTGAGTAGTCGGGTGTTATATTAAATTTCTTTTTCGCATCATCCAATTGAGTGAAAATAATCCCTTTGCCATAATTATTTGTTGAGTTATTGCCCCAAACTTCTTCTCCTAATGCTCTCAACACATCATCGCAAGCCGGATAATTGACCAAACTTGGCGATTTAGTTGGTTTTGGCGCAACGATTGTAGCTCCAGCAGCGACAAATTCCTTTATCTTTTGAGCCACTTCAGGTAACATTACACTATTTGTAAACACAACAAATGGATAAATTCGACCTGAAGGCAACACAATATTTCCATCCTTGATACTAATTTTGTATGCTAAAAAGTCATTAATTGAAATTACATCAGCATAACCTGTCAGATTTTCGACGCATAAATAATCAGCTACGCCTTCGCCTTGTTGCAATAGAACCTGACAACGAGCCAGATAATCGAAAAATGCTTTGCCCGACTTAGCCCAAGTTTGATGACGACCAAAATGAGTTCCCCACCAACCCATGCCCATGCCTGGTTGGTATTTATCGTCGAACGGTTGGTGTACCCAATGGTGCAAAATCAAACGATTAACTCCCGATGAAAAAGCTCCATTTGCTGAATACTTCAACATAGCAGGATCTTCGGTATATTTTGCATTATTTGGTGTACTGGTAAATGCCTCGGCACCAACAATTGTTTTTCCATTAGCACGAGCAGCAGCCGTTATATTACCACCAATCATACCGGATTGATGAGTCCAAAATTCACCCATTGGTAAATCAGACATAGCTACACCTTGCTGCGTATTGAACTGACCGCCATATGGCTCCCATTGTAGCTGCATCTTGTTTTCATTCAACATTTTTTTTGCTGTGCTGAAACCGTTTTTCATAAATAAGGTATTTATAACATCGTTATAATCCCACTCAAAACGTTTGGCTTGTTCAGCTGTGCCTAAGGTACGTGGCAATGTTGTTTTAGAAAAATTGGTAATGATTTTGCCAAAAGTAAGTAACCAAGGTGTAGGATCGTAGCCTTTTAGCTTTATAAATTCTTCCGTAAAGTTAGGAGTCCAGGTTTGATTTCCAGCCTCATAACTATCAATCAACATGTGTTTAAATGACTTACCCAAATACTCACCAAGATACTGCTTCACAGGGTCAATCACCTGATTCCAATGATAGACACTTTGTTCGAAGCTCATTTTGTCTGCTTCAAGTGTTTTTCCCAGCAATTCATCGGGCACAGGATGCGGTGGCCGACCTGTTGAAGCATGCCCCATACGGTAAACAATCCATTTTTCGCCTTTGGGTATTTTCCATTGCAGCCCCTTCATCGGGTCGTATTGAGCAGTAAGATTCAGCACATTTGCAACAGATAAATCCGATTTATCAGCAGGAATTGCCAATACCATTACATCTTTATAGAAAGAAATTTTCCGTCCAGTAGCTCCCCAGCCTTCGTTAGCAACCAGTTTTGGCGACTTTAGCAAAATGGGCATTTTACTGTCAGCTCCCACAATAGTCGTATCACTCCAAACCAATTGCTGCATGCTGCGCGGTTCGTCAATCCACGGTCCACCAGTAGTAGAATAACCAACCGTATTGTGCAAACCAATTTCCAGACCCAATCGTTGGGCTTCCGATGCAGCATGTTTCATGGCATCCCAATAGGCAGGACTGCGATACGTTTGCTCCGGCCACGGATTATTCTGTGTTGGCGCATGACTTTCTTGCACTGCCGAAGTTAGATTAAAAATAGTAGCTCCGCCAATTCCCATTTCCTTCATGGCCTCCAAATCTTTTGTAATGCCTGCCTTCGAAAAGTTAGAACCCATCCAATGCCACCACACATAGGGTTTTGTTTCGGTAGGCGGATTCTGAAATAGAGTTTCCAGTGCTGTTCGTTGCGCCGAAATGCTCACTGAAATGATTAGTAGAATTATTAAAATTGATTTTCTCATACTTATTTTTATGCTACAAAAGTGAGCACATTACCAGATTTAACTTGTTGTTTTTAAACTAATTCCCTCAAGATTTAAAAAAGTTGAAACTCTTTTATACCTCCAAAACCATCTCTATCGTTGATTAATAAACGGAAATAACGAGCTTTTACAGGTGAAATAACTTTCTCCCAATCACCCATTTTATCATCCTTTGCAATAGTAATCCATTCGCTTCCTTTTTTATACTGAACTTCGAATGATGTAATTTTTGATTTTACAAAAACACTTTCCGAGACTTTGATTCTCGAAATAGCTTTTGTCTTTCCCAAATCAACTTGCAACCAGCCACTGGTATCAAAAAGCTCTCGCAATTCCTTTGTGCTATTGATATAATGCATTTTGGTTCCAATATATTTATCGAAATCAGCACCCTCTCTACGGCCTAGCTTCCAATAAGTATTCGGATTATCATCAATAGCCGAATTGGCGTCGTGCAAAAACTGCCCCAACTCACTCGATGCTGTCACCTTTTTACCGTAAGCCAACGATCCAGTGTTACTAAAAGGAATAATCAGTCCCACTTTTCCCATTGACTTGTTGGTTTCAAATGTAATGGTGGTTACAATACTCTCGCGGTCGGCTTTTGGAACAATTATTTTTAAGTCCTTACTACTTTGAATAAAATTCACCGCTTTTCCATTTACCAAAGTGGCATTAAGAATTTTAGCGGGCATTGCAGGAATAATCAAGGTGTCACTTTTAAATGAAAAAACATGCAGATAGAAACTAGTTCCGTTATAACTACTTACATAATTATCAGCTGGAGTATACGGGCCACCCTTTACATTGTAAATGGATGCAGAACGAGGTTTAATCCAGGCTCCTATTTCGTTGAGTCGTTCCACAAAGTTCGCAGGAAACTGACCCAAACTATCAGGTCCAATATTCAACAGCAAATTACCGTTACCACCAACACAGCGCAATAAAGTGGCTGTCGACTCGCGCATATCACGTGGTGTGTCATTGAATTTCCACGCCCATTGATGTCCCAAGTTTGTACAAGTTTCCCAAGGTATTGATCCATAACCTGCCACGAAATTTTCAGGAGTGGCATAATCGCCATTAGCTCCTATATAAGCATGCGACTCGTCGGAATGAAACACATCTAAGCGATTATTAACTATAATGCCAGGCTGTAGTTTATTGGCTAATTGATACACTTTCGATGCCGTTGTAGGCGGTGCAAAACCATCGAAGTCAGTCCACAAAAGACTGATTTTGCCATAGTTTGTCAACAATTCAGTAAGTTGCTCCAGAATCCTTTTTTCAAATACTTCGGGCCCTTTCGGATTACGACAATCGGCGTCTTTCCAATCGGGCGTAATAAAATACCAACAGATTGGCATGCCTGCAGCATGAGCAGCATCCGCCAACTCTCGACACACATCGCGCTTAAAAGGCGAGTTCATAATATTGTAATCCGTAGTTTTTGTATCCCAGTTGCAAAAGCCATCCATGTGTTTAGCAGTGAACACCATGTATTTCATGCCGGCATTCTGTGCAATACGTACCCATTCTTTGGCATCAAATTTTTTGGGGTTAAAACGCAAATACAACGAATCGTATTTTGCAATTCCGGTACTCGACCGCGACCAGCCTATTTCTTTCCCTGTAAGAGTAACTGGCCCCCAATGAATAAACAGACCAAAGCGGGCATCCTGCCACCATTCGAGCTTTGGCGTATTAAACTGACGTTCGGCAATTGGCTTTGCAGCAAAACCTACTGAAGTTAGCATTAACAGCAGGTAAAAAAGGAGTAATTTATTCATTTCTAACTGACTTATTTTTTACGCATTTCATTCACTTTTGTGTCAGCAACTGTTGGCCAAGTTCTACGAACAGTAGTTTTGGAAAACAAAGTAGGACATTCAGCAGGATACTGTTTGGGTAAGGATTGTAAAACTTCCCATGCATTATCGTATTGGTCAATGTATTTCTTTGTATTATCAGCAGTTGAATAACCGGCATCTATCGACGAGAGTTGAAAAAGCGCATTGAAAATACGATACATTTGGCGACCATACTCACAAGTTACCAACGCCACACGACCTGTAGTTTTATCTTTAAACTTAATTTGTTTTGACAACGCTACAATTTCATCCCACATTTTCTCGGCCTCCACTTTTTCGGCAACAATTACCGCTGCTTTTTTAGGATCTTTGGGTAGAACAGGAAAAGTGATGTATTCGTCGCGCACCCACATAGCAAAAACATCATTCGGATACGCTACACTTCGCATTCCACGTATGGTTGCTGAGTCGGAAAGAAGGGCAATTCGACGGAACTTAGCTGCATCTTTCTTGTTTAACTTAAGTACCTTACGCGCATAGCGATTAAAAATTGACTCTTCCGATTCAGTTGGATTGTTTGCCCATTGAGCCATCACCCAAGCATTAAGCTCGCACCAAAGTTCACTTTTCGGGTATGGGCCTTCCCAACCTCCACCACGACTCCAAGTCCACATTCCATGTAGTTTTCCAGTAGCATAAAGTTCCTTTAAATTCGAGATTTCATTATTCTTACGACGATATTCATGCTCTTCGAAACCATCTATCACTCCTTTTGCAACATAATTTGGGAATGCACCCTTTCCTTCGTATTCGCGGGCACATTGCACTTCAACCATTTGTGGATGTCGACCTAAACCGAGTACTTTGCTAAAAGTATTTCCTCTATGAAAATCACCTTCGCAGTGTTTAATACTGATAATTAAATTTTTATGAGGCTCAATTTTTTCACTTATATATTCATATTTCTTCGCATCAGTATCGAATGCCCACCACGTACGAAAAACAAGTTTTTTATTCAGTTTGACACAAATCTCTTCTTTTAAAATATTAATTAAAGGTATAATGGTTTTATCTGCATTATCCTTGTTTTCGATATGCCCTTGATGATATGGAGCATCTTCGAGATATGTTTCGCCTATTCGCACAACAATACCAGCCATTTGAGGAAACTGCGCAAACATTTGTTGAAGTTGGAAACGAAGCAGTTTTTCTGTTTGTGGATCATTCGGATTTCCAAACGTTTTTTCAATACCATATTTCTGTATCAAACGCTTTGGGAAAAGCACCAAATCGCTCATGGCATACACATCGACATTGTTTTTCACACAATCGTCGTATTTCACTTTCATAATCTTGGCCTTGTTGTCAACCCAATTTCGATCTGGCGACCCAATTGGAAGTATGTCTGGATCAAGAGCATCCCAATTGATAGCCAACATAGGCGATTCGAACAGAAAATAAGATTTTGAGTTGAACCCCATTTCTTTGAGGACGGTTGGATCATTAAATTTGCTAACATAAGGTGCATCACCAGGGTTGTTATGCACCATATCCATGATATGTGCAAGTGGTCTGATCTGTGCTGACACCAAGCTTGCAAAAAACAAAAAAACGACTAAAGAAAGAATGATTTTTTTCATGTGTTTATAATTGATTTTCTAGTTGTCAAATGAACTCACACATAAACATGCCCTTGTGTATCAAAGTTTGTTTGTCGTGTTCGTTTCATCTGTTTATATTTATTTTTTTAGAGGTCAGATAGAACTTACCATATTAAAATAATCATTGCTTTGTGTGTTAATAATTATTTTTAAAATGGACGTTTCATAATTTAAAGAATTACTGCCCTTACCACCTAAGTAATGAATACAGTTAGATGGCAAGAGCAGATTTTTTTTATTTAATTGGTTGCATTATAAATGAAAATTCGTAGTCTTGATACTTAACCTGATGTTCGCCGCGAGGCCATGCCCCCCAACTATTTACACAGCCCATACCCATTTGCACTTTATCGATACAGATATTAGTATAATTCACTTCAGGAACTTCAGGTGAATGACGGTTGTCCTTTTCATCACCGTCGTCGAGCGAAGCAATACTATAATTAAGCGCCGACATAGATAATGGTGCATCAGCAATAAACTCGATACCTTTTCCTGCTACGTTCATCTGTCTCCACCAACGAACGTCGGTTTTTGTACCAGTTTCCTGAGGACGGATGTAGGGATAAAACTGCTCCTTTACAGATTGATTGTAAATTCCTATAAAGGTTGCATCTTTTCTATCGATGTAGTTTTCGATAGGGCCACGACCATAAAAACGGATATTATCAAAAGATTTTGGCATAGACATTTGCATTCCGAAACGGAATAACTGAGCAACTTTCGCTTCTTTGTCGGTAGTCATTTTCTGTATTACTTTTACAGCACCTACGTTATTTATCAAATACGTAATTGATAGTTTTGCCGTCACTTCTTTTAGCTCATATTCAGCTTTGACCTCAATGATATCATTCACTTTATTAGACTTTAAGCTTGTGAGTTTTATTTCAGGATTACGCCAAACTTTAAATTTCTTTTGAAAGCTTGCTCCCATATCGTTATCGGTTGGGGCACGCCAGAAATTAGGGCTTAATGCCATGTCGGATGTCATTAGTTCGACTCCAGCTACACAATACTTTTCGATATAACCAGTTTTTTTATTAAAGTCGATTTGGAAATCGGCTCCTTTAATAACTGTACATTTTTGGTTCGCATTTTGAATTTCAGGAAATACAATTGCTGAATTAGTATCGGACTGAACATTGCTGAATATCGTCGCTTTAGGCTCAAAAGGAGAAACAATCAACTGATTAGAGGCTACCACAAAGCCTGCAGGTAGCAATTGCTCAGCTTTCTTCAACTTAAATGCAACATTCAACAAAATTTCTTTTCCTTGAGGCAAGTTATCAGTACTATAAGCTAACTGAACGTTAACTTTTTGTTGAGGACCCACTTTCACTTCATTTACAACACCCGATTCAATTACTTTTCCATCGGCTAAAAGCTCCCATTCCATGTATTGATTATCAAGAGCACGGAAGAAATTTTCGTTATAAACCGATACAATTCCCTTTTTAAGATCCACTGCTGATGTCCAAATATTTTGATAATAATATTTGACTTCATATGCATGTGGATTGTATTTTCTATCAGGGCTAATCAAACCATTATTACAAAAGTTTTGAAATTCACGATCATCGTATTTATTAAAATCGCCAGCATAAGCATAAATATCAATTCCATCTTTATTTTTTTTGTGCAATGATTGATCCACAAAATCCCATATAAAGCCACCTTGTGCAGCTGGGTTTGCACGATACACATCCCAATACTCTTTAAAACCACCTTGCGAGTTACCCATTGCGTGAGCATATTCACACTGAATAAGCGGTTTTGAAGGATTACTTTTCGCATATTTTTCGCTATCTTCAACACCTAAGTACATTGGACAATAAATATCCGTCGACTGCCCCTTGCCAGCTTGTTCGTACTGAACTGGGCGACTAGGATCTTCGCTCTTGATCCAATTGTAACACGCATCGAAGTTTGGCCCCATACCAGCCTCATTACCAAGCGACCATACGATGATAGATGGATGATTGAAGTTACGTTGGATGTTGCGCTGATTTCGTTGCATGTGTGCCAAAGCGTAACTCTTGTTTTTAGCCAAGGTGCTTTCGCCATATCCCATTCCGTGTGATTCAACATTGGCCTCGGCCACCATGTACAAACCATATTTATCGCACAGATAATACCAATAATTATCGTCAGGATAGTGACAGGTACGAACGGCATTGATATTTAACTCCTTCATAATGCGCACATCCTGCTCCATTCGTTCGCGCGAAACGGCATAACCGGTGTTTGGATCAAGCTCGTGACGGTTAGCTCCTTTAATTAATACAGGCTGTCCGTTTACGAGCAATTGTGCATTTTTAATTTCCACTTTACGGAAACCAACTTGCTGGGTTATCACTTCAACTGTTTTTCCCGCTTTATCTTTCAGCGTTGCATACAAACGATAGAGATAAGGCGACTCAGCCGACCACTTTTGAGGGTTCGAAACATTGATTACCGTTTTTCCTGAACCTTTTTGTGTTGCTGAAGCAATAGTTTTATCGCCATCTTTCAACTCGTAACTAACAGAAAGTCCGCTAGCGGCTTTGGATAAAGTAGATTTAATTTCGAGCACACCATCGGTGTAACTATTCACCAAGTCGGGTGTAAAACGAAGGTCTTCGATTTTTTGAGCAGTACGTGCAATCAAATAACAATCGCGTGCTACACCAGACAAACGGAAGAAATCCTGATCTTCGAGGAAAGTACCATCGCACCAACGAAAAACTTGAAATGCAATCAAATTTTTTCCTTTTACAAGATACGGAGTTATATCAAATTCGGCTTCGAGCTTACTATCTTCGCTGTAACCAACGTATTTGCCATTGACCCATAAGTACATGTTTGATGTTACCGAACCAAAATGAGCAACTACCTGTTTGCCTGACCAATTTTGAGGAATATCAATAATACGACGATACGAACCTACATGATTGTTGACTATTGGTGGCACTGGGGGATTTACCCAAACCTGACTTTTCCAAGGAAAGCCAATATTTACATAGATAGGGTCACCATAACCATTCATTTCCCAAAGTGCAGGTACATTTAAGGTATTCCATCCAGCATCTTCGTAATCCAATTTGTAAAAAGTTAGCGGACGTTTATCAGCATCTTTCACCCAAAGAAACTTCCAAGGCCCATTTAAACTTTGATAGTTGGTTGATTTCGTTGGATTATTTATGGTAGCCGCATCCAAACTCTCGTAAGGGAAATAATGGGCACGCATTGGTAAACGATTTACCTCATTTTGCTCGGGGTTTTTCCATTCATCTTTTTGTGCAAAAACAACCAAATGTGCTAATGCCAAGAAGCTGATAAAAAGCAATTTTCTCATATCAAAAAAACTTTATTAATAAAACAATTAGTATTCATTTCGGATTGACGCATATACGCCATATGAGCCAGTATTTACCTTGTAAAAAGGAATTAATTTGTAATTCTGCCTATTATTTGAAAGTGTAAAAGCCATTTCGCCGTCCATTTTCAATAGCGATTTAACTATTTCTTCTGTTGTTCCTTTCAGAATTATCTCGTCTGATGTTTGAAAAGCCAACATCATTGGGCCATAAAAAAGAGCAAATACATTTGCATTGTCTTTCATTTTTTCCACTCTGAAGTTAAATTTGAAATCAATTTCGATTCGGTCAGTTGCACCCCACTCTCTCTCAATAGTTATATAAGACCTTGGTTTAGCCTTAATTTTTAAGACCTTGCCATTCAATTTTACAAGAGGAGCAGATGTAGACCACGCAGGCACGAACAAATTAAGTGCAAATGTAGTAGGTTTATCACACTTGAGAGTAATGGTTGAATTTGTAGTATTCGGGAATTCAGTTGTTTGTATTAACCTGACTCCTTTTTGCGTCCAATCTAATTCAGAGGGTATATATTGATTCAACCACAACTTATTGAAGTTATGAAAATAGATATTTGAATTAAGATGCGTAAAAGCCTCGATTCCAGTTCCGTTACAACATCTAAAATCACCTTCGCTTAAGTATTTTTTTTGGCGAGGCGAGCTTAGTGGTAAGTGATAAACGACCGCACCATTATCGATATTTTGCGTAGGTAAAACTGCATTGTAAAAGGTATTCATGTAAGTATCAGCATAACGAGGATCGGTAGTCCAACTAAACAGCTTTGCTGTAAGCTTTTGATGATTATGTGTAACACAGGACTCTGCTATTTCGTCGGTAAGTGTAGTACTTAGCCTATCAGGAAGCCCCCAGTGCTCTCCCTTCATTGCTGTAGGAGTTGTTGGAATAGGACGAGGACCACTGCTTGACCCATTTGCATAACAATGATGATGAGTCAAAATTTCCCAGAAATTTTCTGTTGCTTTTTTAAATTCCACCTCATTTGTGTTTTCATATCGCTGCGCAAAGCCATTTACCAACACAATATGCGTATTGGAGTGCAAACCAGCTAAAATATCGACACCATTAACCAGTGGATTTTTAAACCAATCACGATCAAAAAGTTGAGCAAGTTTTAAATGTTCCGTATTTTTTGAAATAGCATATAGTTGATGCAAAACATCATTCATAGCCCCTGCCTCGTTTAAAGGATTTGCATTGGGCGTGTAAAGCATTTTATCAATAGCATCTGGTGTGAGCTTCGCCATACGGGCCTGTACATAATCAGCCATATTCAACACCAAAGTGTAAGCTTGTTTATTATGCGTAAAAACATACACGTCCAACAAGCCTTGCATAATTTTATGATATGTATAATATGGTGCCCAAACGAATCCTGCTTGTTTTTCGAGTCTATCAAAATCCGATTCAGGAAATGCACTAAGATACTTCCCTCCCATTTTTTGTTGGCACAGAGCCAATACATCGACCATATAGTTTAAACGATTAAGTAACAATGTATCACCATTGTTAGCCACAGCCGAAGCACAAGCCGAGAGATAATGCCCTACGAAATGTCCACGTAAACCAACTGTAGGATGCTCCCAACCATCCAAGTTTTTAGCTGATGAGGGTATACCAGCATTCACTTTAAAATTATGTAATAATCGATCAGCATCCAATCGGTGCAGAAAATCCGCATTAATCTTTTCGCGTGCCCCTAACCAAGAGTCAAGCAAACGTACTTCAGAAGGTTTAAAAGCAGTTGCAAGATCGGTGGCATTAATCTTTTTTTCGGCTAAAACAAGTTGCAAAGATATGAGACTAAAGAGAATTGCAACGAGCGGTATTCGATATATCATTTACTTTATTTTGATTTAAGATTTAACAAGAACTTACCATTTATCCGTTCGGAATGGTAACAATGGAAGGCCTGCAGTATTAAAAACAAGTCCGTTGGTAGCCATAAAGTTTTTAAACGAATAACGAACAGCAACAGGCGCAGTAACTTTATCTGATTGTAGCTGTAGTTGGCCATACTTAATAACAACTGTAGCAGGATGAAAAACACTATCAGCACCAGCAATCTCAAAACAATCAACCACTTTACCTGCAGTATGAAAACCCTTTATGCTGTTATCAAAACTTAGGCTAGCAACATTATCTTTAACCGTCATGCTTTTGTAAGTTGGTGATTTGTAAGGCAAACCTTTTACACCATAAGTTTCGCTTAAGGCCCACATATACAATCTATGAGCAATCAGGTCTTTTTCGGCTGGGTGAATATTGTTTTCGTCACCAATATCAATTGTTGCCACCATGCCTGAATTTGGAATTAGGCTCATGGCCTTTTCTTGTGCCTCACGGAGCAAGGCTGCTGCAGTAGGTTTATTGCCAGGGTATTTATAAGGAGCAATTTGAACATAGTAAAATGACATTTGTGGCGTTTCAAATACTGTTCGCCAATGTTTTACCATGTCCGACATTAACCATGCATAATCGTAGGAATTTACTATATTCGATTCGCCTTGATACCACAAAACTCCTTTAAACTTATAATTTGATATAGGCGCTATCATACCATTATACAAATTAGAAGCACGATGGTGTTGCGCAGTTTTTTCGTTTGTTGTTTGTTTGTAAGCGTCCTCACGTTTACTAACAACTTCATTGGTAATCCAAGCTTCGATACGTGAGCCACCCCATGACGAATTTACAATACCAACAGGAACGTTTAATTTTGCTTGCAGCTTTTTGGCAAAATAATAACCTACAGCACTAAAGTCCCAAAATGTTTCTGAATTAGACACTTTCCAACTTCCACTACAACTATCTAAGGGAACAGATGCCGTTTTGCGAGCAACCGTAAACATTCGTATCTGTGAATTATCTGCAGTTAATGAAGCTTCTGTTGAGCCGTTGATAGGTGAATCGGTCATACCTATCATGCGCATATCCATGTTCGATTGACCAGAACAAAGCCAAACTTCGCCAAGCAGAATATCCTTAATAAATACTTTATCATTACCCGACAAGATATTTATTTGATAAGGTCCACCAGCATTCGTAGTATTAATTTTCACCAGCCAAGTGCCATCGGCATTAACAGTAGTTGTTACCTTTTGTTTATTCCATTCGGACCATACTGTTAGCTTTTGATTCGGATTTGCTTTACCCCATATTTTCACCTCAGAATTTCGTTGAAGCACCATGTGATCGGCTAACACACTCGAAACAGTTATTTTTGCTTGTAGTTGAAAAAGCGAAAAAGAAAATAATAAAATTAGATTTAAAATTCGTTTGATGTTCATATATATTTTGATCTTAAATAAGTTTGAAGCAATGATACATGTAAAATATACACTTAAATTCAAAATTTATCGAATTTTCAATCGACAAATCAGAATAATAAGCATTTAGAGTTCAAAAATACAAATTTATTTCGACAAATGCATGTTTGAAATGATAACAATATAAGCATAAAACAAAAAATTTTAAAGCTTATATTCTGGCAATTGCCAATTTTGATCCCATTTTAGCTCCTTGCCTTTTTTTACTCCATAAAAATTAAATTTGCTTTCAGGCAGATTTATTGGCTCAATGGGAGCGATTTCAGAATTCGACAAAGGCAATAATACGACTTCTTCGTCAGCTTTCAAATCGATAGCAAATTCATTATTCGGCAAAGAAGTGAGCGTTATTGTTCGACCTTTATTTTTAAGAAATGCGTTAGTCCAACCTGGAATTTTCACAACACAAGGCTCACCAGCCAAGCTTCTAATTTTAACCCACTGCGTTTGTCCGTTTTTACGTACGGCACTTACCAAAAATGCACCTTGTGTACGCAATTTATCAAAGGATGCTTCCTGCCATTTACCGGGCATTGCAGGGAAAATACGAATTTTACCACCCCAACTTTGCAACAACATTTCGGATATGGCGTTGGCGGCACTAAGAGGAGTTTCAATTACGGGATTTTTACCGCCCACTTCTACATAAAACGTATTGCTCAGCAACAAACTGATACCAATATTCCCATTCAGAAAATGGTGCATTATAGCCTCAGCATCATTGCCTCTACCCAATGCAGCATACAGTGACGCTGCACCAGTAAACGAATAACCTGCCAATTCTTTACCTCCACCTATTTGGTGCCAATGAACAACCGATTTATCAACCAACTTACGGTCGTTTTCATTATCGGGGTTCAGTACAAACAGCGGATACAAGCCCAATAAATGTGAATAATGACGATGCGATTTATCCAACGCTTGTTCACTTCCAATCATTACGCCGTTTTCGTTGGTTGGCAATGGCATTAAATCATTTAAAGTTGTTTTCCATTGCGACACTTCAGTTAAATCCAACTTATTTTTCGCCGAACATTCTATCATCGCAGTAAGCAACCAACGATACAGGGCGAGATTGTAACTCGAATTTTTATATATTTTAAAACCCTCATATTCTGGCGATTCCATTTCAATCATTTCCAATTGACCTTTATCGTTCCGAATGAGGCGCTTCTCGTAAAGTTTAGCAATTTGAATGGCTTTTGGCAACCATTTTTCGTTTAGCACCTTCCAATTACCACCATATCGGAGCTGCAACCAATAGTTGTGCATAGTCCACGTAAAATCGCCTAACTTAGGGTTGTCGAACTTGATCAACAAGGCTTCAAACTGTTCGTCAATTAACGATATTAGGTTTTCACCCAATTCCAAATGATTGCTTTGCAGCACATTCCAATACGTAAGTTGTACATTCAAATTCCACCACAAACCCGGCCACTGACTCACTCGGAAATATGGGCCAAACAAATCCAATGCAGGACCATCAGGCCTCGAGCAAGTAGCCATTTTATACATCTGAATCCAGTAAAACGACTCCATTTGTGCATCGGGAATACTCAAAAACGATTTTTGGTAGAAGGCATGCCACCAGTTACGATGCGATTTCAAAAGTTTGGCTGTAGAAGTTTGGGATGCATCGAGTACAACTCCCCGAGCAACTTCGAGCGATTTATTTGCAGCAGGAACTTCGTTGGCAGTAGAAACAAAAAGGGTGGATGAAGCCTTAGCTGTCGATTTCTCAAACCAAACAGTAGCATAATCGCCACCAGCCAAAAGTGGCTGCACACAACTACCAAAGCCATTTTCATGAACCAATGTTGGCTTGGGGTTGGTAACATAGTTCGGGTCGCTCCATGGAAAAACTTGCACACGTGGTGTTGCAGGATTTCCCGGACGAAACTCCCACTTGTATTTAGCTGGTTTACCATCTTTAAGCTCAGTTGAAGTGAGCTCAATAACATTTACCATTCTATCATAAGGCGTGTACGCCCGAAGTGTTATAATTCCTAAATCAGTAATTATCGTCCCACGAATTTCGGCATTCCATAAATCCTGTCGCAAGGAGCCGGATAGAATTTTACCAGCAGGGCGTAAAGCCATTTTACCAATATCCAATCGAGGAAAATCGAACAAAACTGATGCTCTAGGCACACCCATCGACGATTTACGGTCGGGAGCTTTGCGGTGGTCGGTCACATCTTGTCGGCCTATATGAAAATCGATGCGATTGTCCTTCATTGTGGCAAACATCATCATTCCTACCTGTCCATTGCCCACAAAAGCGCCTTCGTTCCATTGCAAGGGCAGTTGCTCAAATACCAAATCGTGCCGGCTAATAAACTGAGGCCAATTGATATTAGTGTTTTTTTGACTGAACACACCATTCGAAAAGTTCAAAAACAACAGGATTAAAAAAACTCTAAGTGAATGACTAATCATAGATTTATAAATAATATTATCATTAAGAAAATTTGCAAAAAAATAAATTTGAAATTTTTAGAAATAAAAAGCAAAGGCGCAAAGTGCAATTTATACACTTTGCGTCTTCAATATTTTCATGAAAAATGGTCGATATTTCTAATTAGGAAATAAATTACTTAAAATCCACAACTCCAAACTTATACTTCTTCCCCTTTTCCGTTTTCATACTTACCATTTTCCCTTTGTATCGAACATTTAAGTTATTACCGATTTTTGATACAATTTGTAATTTTGTCAACGCATTATTTTTCCATTCAATATCCACTACAAAACCACCTTTGGCTACAAGTCCAGTTATTTTTCCGTTTGCAAATTTAGTGGGTAATGCAGGTAAAATATCAAGGTAATAATCGCCGTTACCATCTCTTAAATGACTCTGCAACAGCATTTCGGTAATACCAGAAGTTGCTCCAAAGTTACCATCAATCTGAAATGGCGGATGCGCATCAAATAAGTTGGCGTATAAACCACCACCTTCGGCCATTTTTACATCGTCGGTTGTGTACGAAGGCACAATCAGATTATTCAGAATAAGATATGCATGGTCGCCATCGAGTAAGCGCGCCCAAAAGTTAATTTTCCATGCGCGCGACCAGCCCGTACCTTCATCGCCACGATGTTTGAGCGTAACACGACAAGCTTCAGCCAATTCGGGAGTGGTAAGTGGTGATATTTCGCGTCCCGGATGCAAGCCCCACAAGTGTGAAACATGGCGATGTTCGCTCTTAGGATCGTCTCTATCCTCTACCCATTCTTGTAGCTGTCCGTAACGCCCGATTTGATTAGGTACAATTTTAGCTTTTTTCTCAGTTAACATTTTTGAGAAATCAGCGTCTACTCCCAAAACCTTGGCTGCTTCTATTGTGTTTGTGAAAAGATCACGTATGATTTGATGATCCATCGTTGGACCCATTACCAATCCTCCATTTTCGGGGCTATTGCTCGGGCCACTAACTAACCATTGTTGATGTTTAGGGTGAGGAATAAGGTAAGCTGCATAGAACTCAGCAGCACCTTTCATAATCGGGTAAGCCGTTTCCTTTAAAAACTTTTTATCACCCGTATACTCATAATGCCACCATAAATGTTGACTCAACCAACCGCTACCACTTACCCAAATGCCATGATCAGCACCATTTATTGGAGCAGTTCCGCGCCACAAGTCGGTATTGTGATGCAATACCCAGCCTGGCGCATTGTAGTGCTCTTTTGCTGTACTTTTGCCGGTAACAGCTAAATCTTTAAGCATCCCAAACAAAGGTTCATGACATTCCGATAAGTTGGTCATTTCGGCCATCCAGTAATTCATTTCGGTATTGATATTTACCGTGTACTTGCTATCCCATGGCGGAATAAGTTTATCGTTCCATATACCTTGTAAGTTTGCAGGCTGTGTTCCTGGACGAGACGATGAAATAAGCAAATAACGACCATACTGATAAAGCAACGCTACCAAATTAGGGTCTTTATCCTTGCTATATGACATTAGACGTTCGTTTGTTGGACGGGCAGAAAATTCAGTCACACCTAAATCGAGAGAAGTGCGATTGTAAAGTTTTTGATAATCAGCAATATGAGTTATTTTTGCCTTTTCGTATTTCAATTCTGTTATTGCTTTTTGATATTTATCACAACGTTCAGCAGCATTGGCACTTATATCATTATAATTCACAAAGTTAGTGGCAGCAACTAATTTAAGCACCACCGAACTTGCATTTTTAACTTCTATGGCATTGTTGTTTACCACCAAAGTACCATCCGCATTTTGCACCTGCAAACGCGACTCAAAATTAATTTTACTTGTAGGATATTTGAAATTGCCTTTTTTCTCGTAATAATCGTAAGGATAATTATTGGCATTTCCTTTGATTACAAGCTGATTATCGGCAGCTATTATGGTTTTATTATAATGCGGACACGTCATTTCCACTTTAAAATTCAATGCTTTGGATTTGCTGGCAGTAATTTTCACAAAAATTGCATTATCAGGAAATGATGCAAATATTTCTCGTGTAAAAGTAACTCCATCCACTTGATAACTCACCGATGCCAATGCATTGTTAAGCGTTAAATCTCGGTAAAAGCGCTCGGCTTTTTCGTGTCCCGGGAAAGAAAGTAAAATATTACCCAATGGTTGATAACATTGTTGCCCATAAGGCTGCGACATGAATTGCTTATCGGCAATACGATGCGCATCTTTCTGATTGCCTGCAAAAAGCAATCCTCGAATAGAATCTAAATATTGAAAAGCACCTTTATGTGCATAATCATGCGGCTGACCAGTCCAAACCGTCTCCTCATTCAACTGAATTGTTTCCTTATCAGTCCCACCATAAATCATGGCAGCCATTCGTCCATTACCAATTGGTAAGGCCTCTGTCCAAATTTTGGCTGGCTGACTATACCAAAGCTTTTGCGCCTGGGTACGTATCGAAAAAACACTAATTGCAATTAAAAGAAGGAGTAGTTTAACCTTCGAAATTTGTTTCATTGACATTAAATTTTAGTTGTGATGCAAAATTACCACAAATTTAACAAAACTAGTGGCATGTAATCATAATTATTAGTGTATAAAATCATACAAATTAAATCCTATATGTTTCATTTGCTGAAACAGAATGTGAATTGTACGCTCAAATTTCAATATCGTCAGGAAATTCTATAAAAGAACAACCGAACTCACTTAACTAATCAAAAATCGAATCACATAAAACAGGCACCGTTGATTGAAGCAAATAAAGCTAGCACTGTTAAATGCTAGCTTTACTCTAATAATATTTAAAAAGTTACTTATAGTCTAACCAAGCTGTAACACTTGCGTCTTTATCAGCAACAAAGCGAATCCAACGAGCTTGTTCTTCTTTAGCAAAAGTATAGCTAAATTTCTTATTTGCTTTTACAGTTACTGTTTTAAAATTCATCCAATCACGGTCGCCCATAGGGTCAAACTGAATGGTAATAGTCACATCTACATCCGAATGGTTTGTTAATGTAAGCGTACGGCTATCATACAAACCAAAAAGGAATGGATCAGAAGGCTGTTGAGCTTTCACTTGAGCTTTCACCCAAGGACCGCCTTTTCCAACTGGTTTTCCGAGTTTCCAAAGATCGTCGATAGCACCAGCCCAAACTGCACATTTATTATCGTCTGATACAATAACATGTTCATTCCCTTTTACTTTTTTCAAATCAATACCAGTCATCACCATTAAACCGCGATACGATGCATAATCGTTGACACGGAAATTATGTGTCGACACGGGGCGAATTTTAGCAAAACCATCCGCATTTTCGGCAGGCAATTCGTAAAAAGTACCACCTAAGTTAAACAAGTCACGCTCTGTAGCAACTTCGCGACAAATACGCAACACATTTTCTTTGATTAGTGAATTATAGGCTTCGTTGCCTAAAGGCAAGCGCCAGCGACGTTTTGCGTCGTCAACTATTAAGTAAGAACCATTATCAATAGTAACAACATCTTTCGGAATAGACATTTTTTTCCGAATAGCAGTCGCTTCTTTGTCGTCTTCTTTTTTGGTCAACTTCATGTTCGCATCCAATTCATAATAGCCAGTTTCGGTCAATTGACCTTTTACAGTTACATTTGCCAAAATTCCCATTACGCGACGATTATTGCCAAGTGTATGCATCAACCCACCAACCGAAGCTTTACTTTTTACATCAGCCAAACCTGCAAATAAAGCATCCGTTTTTGTATTACGTACACGAGTATCTGAGTAAACAAAGCTTGCCGATACTTTTGAATCATTTCCAGCTTTTAAACGTACCCATTCACCTGCTTCCGTTTCGTTAAAAGCAACCGTCAGACCCGATTTTGCTGGTACTGTTACAGTTTTAAGCGTGTTCCATTGATTATTTCCGCGTGCGTCTACTTCAAATGTTATGTTTAATGCAGTGTTAGCATCATTGTTCAAATAACAAACACGCTTAGTCCAACCTGCAAATAGAAATGGCTCAGACACGTCACCCGCTTTAACAGCTTCCATCATCCATACTGCACCACTAGCATCAGTTGTACCAATCATATCGGGTTGTTCAATGCTTGTAAACCATAAGTTTGAGTTCGAGTTTCCTGGACCTTCAATTTGACCTTTAATTTTACGAGTGTTTAAGAACTCTTTGTTGGCTGAGTCGTCACATCCAAATACAAGCTGATTGTTGTAACGCGTAAAATCACCAATTACTTTTAAATAAGCCGAACGAGGACGAATACCAGCTGAATTTTGCGAAGTAAACATTTCAGGGAAACGCCAGAACATACCATGCATGGTCATTAAGTAGTCTTTTTTGTCAACAGTACCAATATCACGGATACGTGGCCATTCAGTATTCCATCCGTGGGCACCATCGTAGCTTCTACTTGCCTTTGGCAAGCGGTAGAACGACCATTTCCCATTATCACGCACACCTACAAGAACCGATTTATGATCCCAACCTGTAGCCCAAATAGGATCAGTAGCTGCATTTTTATTACCTGTAATTCCACCAGGACCAGTCACTTCGACAAACTGATTTCTACGTACCACTTTCCAATCAGCACCATCCCACTCAGCAAGTACACCTGCCTCTACATCAAATTTATGTAGTGCTTGTTCTGTAGCTTCACCATTGTTCGAAAACACCATCACTCCTTGACCAGAGTAAAGACCTTTTCCGTGAGCACCTGGCAACAATTCGTTATATTGACTCATTTTACCTGGTTTACGATTCACATTACCATCTACATACAATACTTTTGGCTCTCCTGTTTTCACGTCAATTTCGTAAAAACCTTCTTCCATTGTACCACAATACATTTTGTTTGCAGGATCTGTTAAGTGACGGGCATTACCTGTCAATCGTCCCGGCATTACTTTTGGACTTACCACGCGTACTTTACGATTCGCATCAATAATATATGGCCCAATAAAAAGCTGATTGCTTTCGGTATGAATCATACGGTTTGCTGGCGTTCCACCTACACTTTCAGGACGAACAATTTGTTTCAATTCGGGAGTGATTTCGTACAATTTATCTGACGAACCCCAAGGTAAGTGAGGTCCATAGGTAATTACCCAAAGACGATCGGCCCAATGAACAACGGCTCCGGTTCCACACTCGCCTTCGTTATTGAAATAGGCTAACGAAGGATAGATACCACTAAATTGAAGTGGCTTGCTCGTTTGCGCAATAACTGCCGACAGCATTACAAAAAGAGCAAAAATTACATGAATTGATTTTCTCATTACTTTATTTTTTGGAAATTTAAAATTCAAAGACTAACTTTTGTTATTTAATCGAACGCAAAGCTACTTGTTTTACTTCTATAAAAAGCATATCTTTGTTATCAAAACATGTTCAAAACTTTGAACAAGATATCATGCTGTAAATAAATCACTTACAGAATCACCAAAAATGCTAAAAGACGAACGTTTTAACGATATATTACGACAAACTGAGCTGAAATTCGGTCGTGGCAGTTCAAAAAACTGGATAAACAGAGACTTTGAAGACTTAAGTTTTCAAATCAAACGCTCGTCGAAATATACGATAAGTGCATTAACCTTAAAACGCATTTTCGGAAAAATTCAAACCTCTGATGATTACCTACCGCAAAAGGCAACGCAACAAGCGCTCGAAATTTATGCAGAATACAAAGAGAATAAAGTGCAAGTTGATAGTATAAATGCAAACGAAATTGCAACAGAAGACTCTGAGGAAGATAAACAAATATTGGATACAGAATCAAACACAAATACTCAATCTGATTTAAAAACAACTGAAACACGATCAAAAAAACGCACTTCAACATATCTATTGATACTGGCTACAATTGCTGCGTGTATATTAATCATATTTGTTTTTCGCACAAAAAATGACACCAATACACTTCGAGGTTCAATAAAACTCATAAAAACGGAAGGCGAGAACCCCAAAACAGCTTTTTTTGAATACACAACCCCAAACACAACCGATAGTTTTAAAATTTTATTTGACGAAGAATATCCTGCCGTATACATACCGAATGGTACTGGAGTTAAATCAACCTATTACTTTCAATACCCTGGATTGTTTAAAGTAAGAATGATGCATAACTATCAGGCAATCTCAGATACCATTTCAGTGTTTGTGCCTTCAAATGGTTGGCAAGCATCGGCCTATTATTTCGATCAAAAATACAGCGAACGATATTTCCCAATTGACCTAACAAAATGCTTTACTTCCGGAACTTTTCATCCTACTAAAAAAGTGCTAAGTGCTTCGAGCCTCGACACAAGCCGAATTGCAGTGGTGCGCCTCGATAATTTCAAAAAAACAGGTGTCAACGGAGACAATTTCACACTAAACACCACCTTAAAGAATCCAGATCAGTGGTCGGGCATACGATGTAACTCTATTTTCCTGTACGTTCAAGGCAGCACAGGCACTATTAGATTTCGGTTTGCAAACCCAGGCTGTAGTTATTGGATTGATTATATACTTAGCGAAAAGACAATAACAAACAAAAACAAAGATCTTTCAGACTTCACCTTTAATATCAACTACTGGCAGCAATTCCGTTTCGAAAACCAAAATAAAAAAGTAGCATTATACATAAACAACAAACTACGATTTACGGACACTTACCAAAAGAGCATCGGTGAAATTGTAGGTGTAACTGTACTTTTTCATGGCAATGGGTACCTGAAAAATTATTCACTTATTGACAACAAGGAAAAAGAATTATTCAAACTTGAGCCCTAATAACTTCAAGTACCTAAACCACTCCTCTCTTAAAACAATCCACACAAACGCAACAACTCAAAAAACACGGCACAACCAATGTGGTTTAAAACTACATACCCACTAAAAAAAATTAAAGAACTGGTTAGGCTATACTAAAAAGAACAATACTATAAACAACAAAGACCCTTATAATAATCATAAGGGTCTTTGAATTATAAACGCAATTACTTTTAAGGCATTGGTAGCGTATAAGTACTATATTCAGTTCTGAAAGTATCAATACAACTTGCAGAAGGTTTGTACAACATACGATATCTAATTTGACCTGTAAATTCAAGCAAATTTTTAATATCGTCAGTTATTGTTCCTGGAGTAGACAATGTTGCAGCAGGATACATTGTTTGTACTATTGTATCGTTAAGACTCTTAGTGATATAATTCACCTCATGTCCAATAGCATAAGTACTAAACGTAGGCTCTTTAACATTATTGGCATCCCAATTAATTCTATAGCGTTTCAAAATAGCACTATATGTTAACGAGACAATCTTTCTGTTTGTCAAAAAACTTTCAAAACGATCACCCCAAGCAGTAACACTTGTACCTTGTGGAATTGATTTTATTTTGCCATCAGCACTGAATGCATTCCAATTAAGCACATTAGTTCCTTCTTTAAGATTATCAATATAGAAGACCATTGAATCAACTCGATTCGTTTCACTTAACATAAAATTGTAAGTCAACGAAGTATCCATACGAGTGACTATAATATTTACTGAACGGTAATCGCCCACCCATACAACAAACTTAGCACGATTCTGACCTCCATATATATGGAACGAATCAACTTTACCAACATACAAATTCTCTCCATTTTGGAGATACTTATCATGTAATGAATTTACATTATCACAAGCAACAAAAAATACAGCTGCTAATAGGATAATGATTGAATATAATTTATTTTTCATTGAATTAAATTTAATCAATTATTATTTAATAACTTTACCATACCAGGTAATTTCAGCATACGTAAACGAATTTATTGACGACGTAGTGTTCCATTTAGTAACAGTTTCGAAACGTACATAGCGAATAGGCGGTTGACCTGGGCCAAATATCAAATCTACACCATCTTCTTCAATAAACGTTTTATCTGCAGCTGTAGGCGTTAGACCAGACTGTCCAGAAGGAGGCGCTATTAAGAAACCACCCTTAGGGCTTAATAGAGTCCAAGCATCAGGACCTTCTGTATTTGATGTTAACACGTTAGGGTTTGTTGTTCCCCATACACGAACATGTTTTGGAATGGCTGAATAATTTGCTCCAGAACGTGCATGAATACGTACACGGCTAGGAATAATTAAACCTTTTTCACTATTTGGCAATGCATTCACATTTAAATCATAAGTTATACTACTTGATTTATTACCACCACTTGCGGTACTATAACAGTCATTAGCAGTAGCTACAACACCCCATTTACCATTCCAAACTTTATCAATACCAAACGATGAATTATATTCTTGATATGTAATATCAGATGGATTCCATTTGCGATGATTAATTTTAGGTATCATTTCTTCAAACAATGGCGTAACAGTAACAGTATCCACTTTTGATTTATTTCCCCATCTATCGGTAACTTGAATATAAAAGTTACGAGGAATAGTATCATACCCCCTAACATTTACAGACGCTGTATCAGCGATAGAGTAAAATTTACCTCCTAATGTAACTTCGGGTTTTCCTGCTTTATCGGGAGTTGTAACAACAACAATAACTCTTGCGTTTAATGGGTTTAACCATTTCAAATAAATACCTCCAAAATCAACACCAGCTTCAAGTGATGCCTTTACGTCAAAAATTGGTGATGCAAGTGGTTTTACCTTAACAATAATTGGCTTCGACACATTCTGACTTAAATCTACTGTAACAATGCTTACATTACGTATGCTATCGCCCACTCCAAAACCATCAAGTAACAACGAATTTGTAAATGCAGAGGCAGCGGCTTCCATTTTCACGCCATTATCTAGCGTATAAGTAGCTTTTACTGCCATTAAATCTTTGTCTGCCGGCAATTTATATGTCAAGCGAACTGCACCAGGCAAACTTTCATATGTCACATTCGACACTGTATCTGGAGCAACTGTCTCTATAGGATATTGCCCCACAACATCTTCTTTGCAAGAATATAATCCTGCAGATAAGACTACTATTAGTATAAATAAAATCTTTTTCATATATTATAAAAGAATATTGAATTGTTACCAACCCGGATTTTGAACTAAATTTGGATTAACTTGTAAGCTACTGGTTTTAATTGGCCAAAAATAATCACGGAATTTGAAATCAGTTGTCCAGATGATATCTGGCGTCAAGAAAGACTCAAGCGTTTCATTTTTGAGAGGGAAAAATCCTCGCAACGTACCTTTTGCCAATAACTGATCCATAATTTTCCAACGACGACGATCGAAACCACCTTGACCTTCGAACGCTAACTCGATCATACGTTCACGTTGAATAATTTTACGCATGCCGCCTTGATCTGAATATTTATTTTTCGAATCACCCACTGCATATGTACTCCAACTTTCAACCACACCTTTAAGCCCAGCACGTTTACGAACTAAGTCAACATACTTTAAAATGTCAGCATTTGTTGGGTCCGATTCATTTAAAGTCTCAGCATACATTAAATATAAGTCGGCCATACGAATAATTGGGAATGAATAAGACGAATAAGCCATCGAGTTTTGTGTAGTTCCCGGATTTTTTGCATCTATAGCTGTACGGAAAGGTACAAACTTACGAATATAAAAACCAGAAATTGCAGGTGATAACGGATTACCAAAATCCTTAACAAAGTATTGATTTTCTTGATCTGTATTACCAAACCCAAACCAATTACAACCATCAAAACCTAAAGAGCCATAATAGCGAGATTCTCTATTAAGATGGAACATCGCTGTTTGATAATCTTTCTTAATATAATAACGGTGATCTTTACGAGTTAAATAGTCAGCATCTGCTTTAAATCTATTTTGATACCAACCGTTAGTATTCCAATCAGCATCTTCTTCAATAGGCACACCATTTTTTGAATAAAACAATTCGGCAGCATTTAATGACGCATTTTCACGAGCATATACATTTTGGCCACCATAATAAGTTGTTGAACTAGCTAAACCACTATAAATAATTTGAGGAATAACATAGGTCTGTACAGCAGTAGCGTTTGTTTGTGCCCATATAACTTCATTATTAGTTAACACTTCACTTAATATCATTGCAGGTTGACACTCCAAACGAATAGAGTCGACCATTTTAATTCCTGGAGGTGCAGTAAATTCAAACAATCCTAGACCTGACGCTGCACAAGCATCAATAGCTTCTTTACAAGCTACTGCTGCACGCTGCCATTTTTCAACTTTAGCATCACCTGTAGGGAAAAGAGTTTGGCCACGTTTATCTTTAAATGTACTATAATCGTTATTACCATTAAATAAAGGACTTGCAGCAGTAGTTAACACTCTTGCTTTAATTGCAAGGGCTGCTAAACGAGTAACACGTCCATACTCTGTTAGTTCGCCACCATTCAAAGTTAATGGTAAATCAGGCAAAGCAGCATCAATCGTTGAAACAATATAATCAACTACTTTGTCAACTGGTTCACGATATACTTGCATTTCAGCATCAGTTGCATTGATAGACAAGTTAACATCAACAATCGGAATTGGGCCATATAAACTAAACAAGTACCAATGGTAGTAAGCTTTAAGGAATTTAGCTTCCGCTTTCCAACGCATTGCTTCTTCTTGGCTAATATCTGGGATATTGTCTATTTGTTCAAGAAACATATTACAACTACGAATACCTGCCCACAAACTTTTAGGATTATTGCTTGAACCACCATCCCAATAGTTCAAATAAGGAGATGAGGTATTATTACCAGTCTCTGTAAGTTGTTTATTAATTCCCGAATAGTCTTTATTTACAACAAATTCGTCATTTAACATATTTCCTGGATTAGACTGAGAGTTATTATGCATTGGCATAAATGAATAACAAGTATACAAATAACTTTCAGCTGAATTCCTATCACGAAACACATGCTCTATTGTAGCAATATTATCTGGCACTACATCCAAAAAGTCGCATGAGTTCATTATTGGCAGTAATACTGCTATAACTAGTATATAAAATATTTTTTTCATATTGATATTATTTATTGGGATTAGAATGATAATTGTAATCCAACATTAAATGTTTTTTGAATTGGATAGTTTAATCCATTACCACCCATTTCAATATCCCACAATTTAAAGTTACTGAATGTTAGAAGGTTTGTACCCGAAAAATAGATACGAGCTTGTTCCATATAAGCTTTACGAATTAGCTTTTTATTAAACGAATATCCAACTTCTAAGTTTTTAAGACGCATAAAACTACCATCGCGCATAAACCAAGTACTTGTTTGTACGTTATTATTGATATATGTAGTAGAAAGACGTGGCCATAAAGCATATGCATCGCGATCTCCTTCGCTCCAATGGTCATCAGCAATTACTTGTAACAACTGATTGTAAGCTCCATCAATATAAGTTCCAGTTTCAGAAGAGGCATTTACGAATGGAGCAGTTTGTTTTGGGTTGATCCAAAATGCACGACGACCAGAGCCTTGAAAAAATATTGAAAAATCGACACCTTTGTATCCAGCAGAAACACCAAAACCATAAGTAATTTCAGGCACAGTTGAATAACCAATTGCTACACGGTCATATGTATCAATTTTACCATCTTCGTTGATATCTTTGTACTTAATATCGCCAGCCTCAACTGTACCAAATGAGCTTTTTTGATCTGGTGAATTGTTGATATCTTGTTCGTCAACAAATAAGCGTTCAGCGACATAACCAAAGGTTTGATTGTAACTATATCCTTCGCGAGAAAGCCATGGAGTTGCGCTATAGTCAGGCTCATCAATTTTTGTAATTTTATTAGTAGCATACGTAAAGGTATTGTGAGAAGTTATCCACAAACCATTACGAAAACTCTTTTTATAATCAAGCGATAAGTCTATACCTTTACTTTTAATAGCACCTGTATTAGCACGAACTTTATCGTAATCAGTCAATCCAAGCGTAGTTGGGACATAAGAACGCTTCATTAATACATTCGTACGATTATCGGTAAAATAATCAGCTTGTAGCTCCAACGCGTTAAAAAGTTCAATTTCGATACCATAGTTTGCTTTTGTCGACAACTCCCAAGTAATATCAGCATTTGCATATCTATTTATAGAAACACCTGCCATTCCATAATTGCGGTTTTGACCGAAAACATATCCATAGGTACTATTAGACAAACTAACATCTGAAAGATAGAAATATCTGTCAGCAGCATCGTTACTTAAATTATCATTACCTACTAATCCGTATGTTGCTTTAAATTTCAATTTTGAAATTGTACGTGATAGGTGGTCTTGCCAGAATTTCTCATTTGACACTAACCAACCTCCACCAATTGAAGGGAAGAATCCAAAACGATTTTCTTCAGCAAAGCGTTCAGAACCATTATAACCAAAGTTTGCTTCTAAAAAATAACGCGAATCATAATTATAAGCCATACGACCTGAAATACCCATATTACGGCGTGCTAAAGTAGAAATAAGTGCTGTACCCTTTGCAATTTGATCTGCATTTGCAGTAACATCATAATTACGCATGTAGCCTACTAACATTACATTCACACCATGTTTGTTAAATTCACGATCGTAATTAATCGCTCCTTCAGCATATGTAGTGGTTGAAACAAATGGTAAATCTTGCGAGAATGATAACCATTCTTGTCCTGTAAGTGGATTTAAATTTGTTACTTTATAGGTATTAGCAACAGGATCGTAATCTTGTTTTTGTACATTATAATAATATGGTGAATATTGACGACTTGCACCACCAGTTGCATAACGATTTGTTGTAAATAATGCACGGGCAGTTAATCCTTTTGTCAAAGCATTCAAATCTTGTTTTACTTCAAATGTAGAAACAACTGTCGATTTTGTGGTTTCTTTGTAACCCTTTACCATGTCGGCATACGGGTTTAACAAATATCCCGACAAGTAAGGTTTGTTACCAAACAATACGTGATGGATATGAGACATATCTTCCGTTTTAGGATAATATGCTGGAAAATCGACTGGACTAGCCATAACCATTTTACGATACAAACCATTACCACCATCAATTGGTCCAGAATAATTATCCATCGTAATACCTAAACGTAAAATAACCTCTGTAGTTTTGGTGATATTCACATTCACATTCGAACGAAGTTGGTAGGTATTTAATTTAATATTGTTATTAAAATTATTAGTACCATCAACTTTAAGAACTCCATTATCCACATTGTAAGTGGCAGCTACATAATAGCGTGCAACTTTACTACCACCCGACACGTTAAAATTGTAACGTTGGTTGCTTGTTGCATTTTTGAACAACATACTTTGCCAATCAACAGCTGGGTATACATATGGGTTTGTGCCAGCAATTGTATTTTCAATTTTTTCAGGATAATACTGCTCTTCTAAACCAGGGTTACTATTAATACGAGTTGCAGTTGCCTCGTTGTGCATTAACATATAAGTAACAGGATCAGCAAAATCAACTTTACTTGTTGGCATCGAAGTATTATTTTCGATACGGAAAGAGAATTTAGCTTTACCTTCTTTACCTTCTTTGGTTGTTACAAGCATTACACCATTAGCACCGCGTGCTCCATAAAGAGCTGTAGAAGTAGCATCTTTCATAATAGAGAAAGTCGCAATATCATCAGGTTGCAAACGTGCAAGTTCAGTTTGAGAGCTTTCAACTCCATCAATTAAAATAAGTGGACTACTTGATGCACCCATGGTGGATACACCACGCACAAAAAAGTCAATGTTATTTTCACTTGGGTCACCACTTTTTTGATAAGAAATCACCCCTGACAAACGACCTGCAAAAGATGAAGTAAGATTACTAGAAGGCACCTTTAGTTCTTTTGTATCAACAGTAGAAATCGAACTAATCACACTCGATTTTTTTTGTTTACCAAAAGCCACAACCTGCATTTCATCTAACATTTGCGTATCACTTTTAAGCAACACATTGATTGTTGTTTGATCGCCCACTTTAACGCGGTGTTTTTTGTAACCTACAAACGACACAACTAACACGTCGTTGGCTCCGGCTCTAATGGAGAACTTTCCGTCAAAATCGGTAACGGTACCAGTAGATGTACCTTCGATTACAATACTAGCACCCGGAACACCCGAGTTTGTTTCGTCAGTAATTACACCACTAACGGTTTTGCTTTGCTGAGCAGAAACCTGAAATGTCGCACTCCCGAAAATACTGAGGAGTACCAACAAAACCAACTTGACATTACGAGTAGGAAATCTCCCTACTGTAAGCAACCTCTTAATCTTGTTTTTGTTTTTCATACATAGAAAATTAAAGTAACTATTAAATTGTTATTAAATTGAATTCATCGCTATTTTACTACAAAACCAACGCCGCAATTTACGCCATATATTTTGTTATAAATTTCACGCTACAAAATAAGGGCATTTTACAAAACTAGAGGGTATACATTCAATAACAATAAGGGTCTAAAATAATAACAAATGATAAAATCAGCAAATTAGAGCTATCAGATATAATTTCACACATCATTTGTTTTGTTTTGATGCATATGCTTTTAATTTGTTATTCGTATTTTTGTAGAATCAAATACACTACATTCTATACACGAAAATTCATCATTAAATTTGATAGATAAATAATACATTATTTTATATGAAAAAAATTCACTTACATCAATTCGTTAAACTCTTTACAATAGTTTGCGCACTTCAATTTAGCAACTTTTTAAACGCACAAACACCAACTTATGGTTATGTTAAAGTTGGAGGTGGTGGATATGTATGTTCGATTATCGAAAGCTTTCTTGAAAATGGTATTTACTATGCTAAAACCGACGTAGGGGGAATCTTTAGGTGGAATGACGCTACCAAAACATGGAAGCCACTCCATGAATGGCTAGCTCCAGGACAAACATCGTACATGGGAACAGAGGCGTTTGCCATAGACCCAAGCCAACCCAACAAAGTATATGCGGTAGGTGGAACAACCTACTGGAATGGTGGCGCAACATCCGTAATGAGATCATCAGACAGAGGCGATACTTGGAGTGTGGTGGATGTGACATCGAAGTTTAAAGCAAATGGTAATGGTAGCGACCGCCAAAAGGGAGAGACTTTAGCTGTAGATCCAGCTAACGGAAATATACTTTACTTTGGTACTCGATATAGCAATGGACTTTTTAAAAGTATCGACGCTGGTTTAACTTGGAATAGAGTAACAACATTTCCTGACAGTATTGGACTCACTTCGAGCTTTAGCTTTGTACATTTTGATTACGATTCGTATACTGCAAATGGAAGTTCAACCATTTATGTAGGAAACTTCAAAACAGGAAATAACGTACACGTTAGTCGAGACTTTGGGGCGACATGGCAGTCGATAGGTGGATTTTCAACAGGCAAACCTCAGCGATACTCGACGTCGTACAACGATCGAAATTTATACATTACATACACATCGAACGGTGCCGTAATGAAATACAATATGGATTCTAAATCATGGACAAACATAACTCCTGCTACAGGCCGAAACTGGAGTGGAATTGCAGTGGACATTGAAGACCCTAGAAAAGTTGCAGTAACTACTTATAATTTCTGGCAAGCTGAACAACCTTGGGGATATGGCGACGAAGTATATTACAGCACAAATAGCGGTAGCAATTGGACTGCTAAAATAAGAAAAGGAAGTAGCTCTATGGAAAACAACGGCATAGGCTGGATGGAAAGAAAAGCTTTACACTGGGCAGGTTCTATCATGTTGAGCAAATCGCAACCGGGCAAAGCATTTGTTGTTTCGGGAAATGGTATTTTTGCAACAGATAACATTGAAGCCACCTACCCCGTTTGGAAAGTTATTTCACAAGGCCTAGAAGAGACTGTACCCGTAAACCAAGGTATGATAAGTATCCCGAACGGACCACTAATTACAGCATTTGGCGATATAAGTGGATTTGTACACACCAACATACATGAATACCCTACGTCTCAAATTAGCCAATCGGTAAATTTCGCATATGCTCCTGCAAAACCAAGTACTATTGTACGCTCTGTAAACCAAACAAAAACAGTGAACAGCGTAGAAGTAGCATATTCTGTTGTAATGTTAAGCGAGAATAATGGCGCAACTTGGACACAACTACCAGTTCTACCAGTAGACATTAAAGCTGGCACTGTATCTATTTCGGCTGATGGAAATATTATTATATGGAAAGGGTATACTGATGCATTAGGTGTTAAATGCTACTGGACTGACAACAAAGGTGCCACATGGAACTTAAGTGGTCTTAACTTTAATACCACTCCTACTCCCGATGCTGTGAACCCTTCCAAATTTTATGCGCTAAACACATCTACAGGCTATTTTTACGCAAGCACCGATGGTGGAAAAGTTTATAGAGCTATAAGCAACATTGGCACTGGCGGATCAAGCATATTGAAATTTGCATTAGGCAAAGAAAATCACATTTGGGTAAACCAAAATGGTAAAATTAAATACTCCGAAGATGGAGGTAGCACTTTCACCACAACTACCAACTACAGTTGCTCGGCGTTTGCCTTAGGTAAAGAAGCACCAAACACTACTTACCCTGCTATTTATATTTGGGGCAAAAGCACAAGTGGAGCACCCGAGGCTATGTACAGATCAATAGATAAAGGTGTGACCTGGATTAGAGCTAACGACGACCTACACCAATGGGGACATTTAGCAAATGCGGGTAACATTGAAGCTGATAAAAACGTATATGGATTAGTATATAAAAGTACAGCAGGAATGGGTATACCATGGATGGGACTTAGCGGCTATACTGCATTAGAGAAGGTTGAGGATCACAAAATTAATGTTGAGATATACCCGATGCCTTTTACAAATACATGTACCTTGAAATCGAAAAACAGCATTATTAAATCAATTTCGATCTACAACATGCAAGGAGCTTTAATTGAATCGATCAGTACCGATATGTATATTAATGAATCGACTGAACTTGGCAGCAAATTAGAAAAAGGAGCTTATTTAGTAAAAGTTATTGACAACATAAGTAGCTCTACATTTAAAATAATAAAAAAATAAGGATCATTTTTTAAGGTAAGTATTTGTGAATGTGAACCGCCCCAGCTTATTTTGAATAAGCTGGGGCGGTGTGTTTTTTGATCTATAAAAGATGATGCGTATTTAAACAATCCCTTGCAACCAATTACGAAACAAGCTTACTCGCTCGCGGCTTACAACAACAGTTTCAGCAGCAATCGGATTGAGTTTTAAAGATAATCGATTATTAAAATAAAACTCAGCCTCAACAATTGATTTGCGCGAAACTATATATTGGCGATTAATTTTAAAATACTCAGCTTTGGGTAGCCTTTTTTCTACTGAATCCATCGTTTCTTCTAAGTGAAGTTTCTGACCATTTAGTAGCATCACTGTAAGCACCTGATTTTCGATACGAACCCAAGCTATACTCTCGCTCCTTACAGGTATTATTTTCTCTTTCTGATAAGCCAGAAAGCTAGGCGCAACACTCGGTTGAATTGGTTGAAAGCTTTGCATCAACTGCTGAATTTCAAACAATTGATTTTTGCTAAATAGCGATTTTGTTTGTGAAAGCTTATTTAATGCAGCTTGTACCTCTACCTCATTTATAGGCTTCAATAAATAATCAACTCCATTTACCTTAAAAGCCCTAATTGCATATTCATTATAGGCTGTAGTAAAAATAATTGGGAGCTGTATATCCATCGATTCAAATATTTCAAACGACAAACCATCTGTAAGTTGAATATCTGAAAAAACAACATCAACCTGTAAACCTTTATTCTCGGCAAACCATTTCTTTGAATCTGCAACTGAATCTAATTCAGCTAAAATCACTAAATTACGATCTAATGCAAGTAGCAATTTACGAAGCATACGCATCGCAATGGCTTCATCTTCTATCAATATTATATTCATTCTGATTTAATATGGGTGTTTTTACAGTGAAAAAATCAACTTCATCTATCACCTCAATAGGCTTATAGCAAAGAAGTTTGCTTCTCTCATTCAAGTTTTTAAGTCCTATACCACTGCTCGCAACTGCATTTACCTTACTTTTAGTATTTGATATAACTAAAAAACCGTCTTTTGTTTCTATTGAAATTTGAAGTGGGTGTTGCGTACTCATCGAGTTGTGTTTAAAACAGTTTTCGAGCAACAACTGAGTGCAAAGCGATGGAACTAAAGCAGACTCGTCCATATCCTGCTGTATATCAATAATAAATTTATCTTCGAACCGAACCTTTAAAAGATAAATATATGCACTTGCAAAGTCAATTTCGGCGCCTATAGTTACTAAGTTTTTTTCTTGTATGTCAAGCACATAACGAAACACATACGATAGCTTTTCAATAAATTCCAATGTTTTAGGTGTATCTTCTTGCGCTAAACCACTCAGTGTATTGAGCGAATTAAAAAAGAAATGGGGGTTAATTTGCTGTTTTAAAGACTCTATTTGCCCAGCCAAACTTTGGCGTTGAATTTCAAGAATCTTGTTTTTCATTTGCTGATTTTGCTGAAAACTATGAAAAGCATTAGCAACTATTGCACTTATCGAAAAAATGATAAGATTTCGGCCCAACTCATCGCGAATAAAAAAACTAATAGGCATACGTTCGATCATTGACCAGATTGGCTTATGTACAATAACTGCAAAAAGGGTGAAGCCAAAATAAGCCAATATATTGAATATTATTTTACGCATAGTAGGTTTTTCAACAATAACCAAATTCACCCATAAACTAGCATAAAAAAGTACGATATTTAAAAAAAACAACATAAACGCATCTAATAATTGCACACTCGAATTAGATGGTCCGTGATGACTAGGCAAAAACGCCAACGAAATAGGCGTTAACGACATTAAAAAACCTGCAATTATTGCGTATAAAAATATATGGCGTGAACTAAGTAAATTTTGCTTCATAAATTTTTCTTTAAAAACAGAAATTTCGTAACACAAAGTCATCTGATAATAATAATCATACAATTAAAGACCAAAGATACATAATATTTTACTGATGTATAAATGGTTATATTTCAAATTGTGAAATATAGACCTTGAATTGTATAAAAACACAGCTCAATTGTAAAATTATGAAAATGAATTGATTTTACAAAAAAAAGATTCAACAGCAAATTACACACAAGAATCGGCACAGAAACACGCGTCAAAAGACATCAAAACAGACATTTATCACAACCAAAACAAAACTGAACGAAACCAAATCTCTAAATTAACACAAAAGATTATTAGCTAACGCTACAAATAATTTGATTTTATGAGTAACAGATTGTATCTTTGCGCGTAACATTAAATAAAAATCACCTTCGATAATTGAAAACAGTTATCGACACAAAACATTTTCAAGCTATTTTGAAAATTGCATCTTTCATGAAATCACCAAATAATAGTATCCGTTTTATAGTTATAATTATTTTAACAATAATTATTTCATCGCACCAATACTCCAAAGCTGCGTATTACTTTAAAAACATCAACACAGATCAAGGCCTGTCAAGCAATTCAGTAAATGCTATATTACGCGACAAAAAAGGCTATTTGTGGGTAGGGACCAACATGGGTTTGAACCGATTTGATGGATACAACACACAAATATTCAAACAGGACGTAAGCAATCCAAGTTCTTTAAATAACAATTACATATTATCGCTCAAACAGGATGCAGGAGGCGTATTATGGATAATTACAAAAGCTGGACCTAACAGATTTGACTACCAAAAAGAAACTATAAGCTCCGACTGCCAACCTATACTTGAAGAGAGAGGCATAACTGATAAGTATCTCTTAAACACCGTATGCGGTATTAATAGAACAGCACATTTCGTTGATGGATATGAAGTTAAAATATACAACCACACATCGAAAACCACTGTGAAGGTTCAAAAAGACAGACATGATGTGTATTACAAAAACGGTTGTTTTGATAATCAAGATTATTTATGGCTACTCGATAATGCATGTGTTCTCTACAAAATTAATTCATCAACAGGCAAAATAATCAAACGATTTAATCAATTATCACACCTAAAAGGAACATATAATAATTCAATTTTCATAGACAAACGCAACAATCTATGGATTACACTTAGTTCTAATTCGCTCTATTTATTCAATCCGAAAAACAACAAATTAGTTGATTTTAAAAAGGATTTAAAACAAGCACCTTTTAACTCCTTTCCTATCCGTACAGTTATCGAAGATGATAACAATACGATATGGATAGCTACTGACCATGGTGGGATTTACCTACTAAACCCATTTAATTTCAACTACAAATGCATCTGGAAAGATGAAAATAATCCATTCACCATTTCAGAAAACTCTATAACAGCACTCTTTCCGGATGTTGATGGTGCAATCTGGGTAGGTACATATAAACAAGGTGTTGATTATTATCACCCTCAAAATCGACGCTTTATAACCAACAAAATACCTGGATCAGCCAATAACAATGACATCAATTGCTTTACGGAAGATAACGACGGAAATATTTATATTGGAACCAATGGCAGAGGGCTTTTTAAGTATAATACAAAACAAAACACATACACAACCGTCAATTACGACAACAGCAGCAACATAAACAAGACCATCGTTTCGCTGCTATTTGACAGCAAAAAAAGGCTTTGGATTGGCACTTACATGGATGGTTTATACTGCTATTCAGGTGGAAAATTCACACATTACACGAACAAAGCAAACAGTAATCCACTATTACCTGACGAAAATGTATGGAGCTTAATAGAAGATGTAAATCACGAAATATGGATAGGCACCTTAAATGTAGGTCTTTATAAATTTGATGAAAAAGAAAACAAATTTCAGCAATTAAACTACGACAAAAGCAAATACACAACTATTGAATGTACGTATAAAGACTCAAAGAACAACCTATTAGTTGGCTCAACATGGGGCGTTTTGATACTAACACCAAATGGAAAATTTGCTCATCACATAGAATTTAACAAAAACAACGATGGTTTTGCTGAGCGTAATTATATTAATTCAATAGCTCAAGATAAAAAAGGCTATTATTGGGTTGCAACTCAAAGTGGATTAGCGGTAGTTGACGTTCCAACTAATCGTTATCAGTTTATACGCGACACTGGCATTGAGAACAAATCGATATATATGGTGCTTGTGGACAAACAAAACTCCATATGGGCCAGCACATCAACTGGACTTTACAAGTTGACAGTAAAAGATTATGGGCAACTTTATAATATTAAGACTAACGTTTTGCGCTTTAGTGAAGATGACGGTTTACAGGATAATAAATTCAATGGTAAATCGGCCTTTCAATCCCAAAGAGGCAATCTGTTTTTTGGAGGTATAAATGGATTTAATATTATTGATCCAAATAGTATTAAACCCGATAAAACAATCCCTAATATCGTATTAACAAAACTATACATCAACAATGCTATCGTTGAAATTGGTGACAAAATTTCTGGTCGCGTTTTGCTTGAAAACTCACTTTCGCACACAAAAAGCATCACACTTAAGCATGATGAAAACACAGTAACAATCGCCTTTTCGGCATTAAACTTTTTACATCCCGAAAAAAACAATTTCGAATATCAACTTAAAGGCTTTGACGACAGATGGATTACGATAGATGCTACTAATCCAAAAGCAACATACAATAACCTAAGTAGAGGCACATACACCTTTAACGTACGGATTAAGAATGATGAATCTACAGAACAAACTTCATATAGCTCCCTTATAATTAAAGTTGAACCTCCATTTTGGTTAAGTTGGCCTGCATTTTTACTCTATTTTAGCATCATTGCAAGTATCATTATTTTTATATACAAATACCTGGTCGAAAAAGCCACATTTGAGCTTCGATTAAGCAAAGAACATCAGGAACGTCAGCACATCGAAGAAATAAGTGCGATGAAGGTGAAATTTTTCACCAATTTAAGTCATGAGTTGCGTACACCTGTTTCGCTCATAATGCTCCCTGTGGAAAACATGCTGAGTAAGAATCTAGACCCTACGATAAAAAATAATCTTACGATGGTGCTTCGAAATGCAAAGCGACTCCTATTCATTGTAAACCAATTACTTGACTTCAGGAAATTAGAAGTTGGAGAAATTACATACCACCCATTAATGGGCGATATTGTAGGTTTTATAAAAGACGTTACCATGCCATTTATGGACATAGCACAAAACAAAAACATAAAACTAACTGTAAAAAGTAATGTAGAGCAGCTTTTTACAAATTTTGACCACAACAAACTCGAACGTATCTTATTTAATCTACTTTCGAATGATTTTTAAATACACAGGTAACCGTGGTAGCATTGAAATTTTAATCTCGTACGAAGAGAACAATCCAATGCCTATTCGTATCGAAGTGAATGATAGTGGTATTGGCATTGAAAAAGACAAATTAAAGAATATATTTCAGCCATTTTATCAAGCCGAAAACCAAGGTTCAATTGCCAACATGGGCACAGGAATTGGACTTTCGATAACTTATGAGTTTGTAAGATTGCATAAAGGCAGCATACGTGTAGAAAGCCAATTAAATAAAGGTACTTCGTTTATTATACAGCTACCTATGTCAACAAGCGAGAGCCCTAAACCTGTAATCAAAGAAGATCTACCTGAAGAGGAGTTAATGATTTCAAACGAGAACCTACGAATACCTACTATCAACACTGTTTCAAAAAAGAGCAAAACAATTCTAATCGTTGACGATAATGACGATTTCCGTTTTTATTTAGTTGAGAATTTGAGATCGCTTTACAATATTATTGAAGCATGCGATGGCCAAGCAGGATATGAAAAGGCAAATCGATTTTTACCCGACATTATTGTATCGGACGTAACAATGCCATTAATAAACGGTTACGAGCTTTGCTCACGGCTGAAATTGGACGTAAACACGTCGCATATTCCGATAATTCTACTTACCGCCAACACGCTCGACGAGGACAAAATAACTGGTTTTGAAGCTGGCGCTGATGAGTATATATCGAAACCATTTAATGTAGGGGTTTTAAAAGCTCGTATTCGAAACTTACTGAGCAAAAAAGAAGAGCAACGGACAAAACTAAATGCGCAATCGGGCGTAGAAATTTCCGAAATAAACTTACCTACATTAGACGAAAAGCTGCTTGATAAAGTCAATAAATTTACGCTCGAAAACATCGCAAACCCCGATTTCGGAATAGAGGAGTTAAGTAAATTAATAGGAATGAGCACTGTATACCTGAACAAAAAGATATCAGCGCTTACTGGTAAAACTACGAGTGAGTTTGTTCGGTCGATTCGATTACGTAAAGCAGCTATTTTACTTGAAAAAACCGACAAATCGATATCGGAGGTGGCGTATGAAGTTGGCTACAATAGCCCTAAGTATTTTTCGAAATACTTTAGAGATGAATACAAGATACTTCCATCGGAATACAGAAAGAACTTTATGTAAAAGAGCAAAACACAATCAAAAAAAAGTTTATTGAAAATCAATTCAATAAACTTTTTTTTTGTAACTCACTAATAAAGTGCCACATATATTAAAAGCAACAATTATTGCAATTCAAATTCTACCTTAGATTTAATATCGCGTGAAGAAGCACCTATGAGCACTGTAAATTTACCCGCTTCAGCTACCCAGTCTTTTTTAACATCACTATAAAATTGCAAGGCTGTTTTGTCAAGTTTAAAGGTTACAACCTTTTCTTCGCCTGGATTAAGCTCCACTTTTGCAAAATGTTTCAATTCTTTTTCAGGACGCATTTCGCTCGATTTCAAGTCTTTTACGTACAACTGAACAATCTCTTTACCTTTCACAGAACCAGTATTTTTTACAGGAACAGCTATTTCGATTGTTTCGTTAGCCGTCATTTTCTTTTTATCGGCAGTAGCTTTGCCATAAGTAAATGTAGTGTAGCTCAAGCCAAAGCCAAAAGGAAACTGAGGTACAATTTTCTTCGTATCGTGCCAGCGGTAACCTACCAAAATATCATCTTTGTAATGTTGATTTATGCTATCGCCTGGATATGAGATTGCTCCAAATGCATGTGCACTATTATCAGCAAGTTTCACAGGGAAAGTAAATGGAAGCTTTCCACTAGGATTCACCTCGCCCGAAAGCACGTTTGCAATAGCACGACCAGCTTCCGACCCAATATACCATGCTTGCACAAGCGTAGTTGTTTGATTTATCCATGGCATTTCGTACGCATTACCACTAAGCATAACAAGCACCACATTTTTATTCACTTTTTGCAACTCAGCAATCAATTCATTTTGACCAAAAGGTAACTCATACGAACGACGGTCATCGCCTTCAGAGTCTTGTTGCGTATTTTTATTTAAACCTCCTACAAATATAACAATATCAGATTGCGAAGCTAGTTTAACAGCAGCCGCCTTTAACGAATCGGTATTATATTTTGATTTAAGCACTCTATCGTATGCAACAGCGCCCGAAGCATAACCCATTGCATATTTTACTTTAGCAGCACCAAACTTATCAGTTAAACCCTGTAATGGAGACACTTCTCGTTTCACCTTTAACTCAGACGAACCACCACCTTCGGTTAGTTTACGTGTTGCATTTTCACCAATTACGGCAATTGTTTTATATTTAGATGCGTCGATAGGAAGTAAACTCGCTGAGTTCTGCAACAACACAATACCCTCCTCGCCTACTTTACGACCCACGTTGTGATGCTCTTCGGTAGCTAACGAACCATAAGGTTTATTTACATCCATTGCAGTGCGGAAAATCATGCGTAGAATACGAGAGGCCTTATCATCAACATTTGAGACAGGTATCTCGCCCGATTGAAGCATTTTAAGATAAGGTGTAGCTAAGAAATAATCGTTGTAAGCAAATGCTTTATTTGAAGTAAAACCGTTTGTCCAAGTTCCCATTTCTATGTCTAACCCATGAAGTGCCGATTGTTTGGTATCGTGTGCACCTCCCCAGTCTGTGATTACACATCCATCAAATTTCCAATCGCCTTTAAGTATTTTATTCAATGTCAAATTATTATGACATGCATATTCGCCTCTAATTTGGTTGTACGAACCCATAATACTCCAGACTTTACCTTCGACTACAGCCGCTTTAAATGCTGGTAAATAGATTTCGTAAAGTGCACGGTCGCTCAACTCAACATTGATATGACCACGCCATTTTTCCTGATTATTAAGTGCATAATGTTTCACACAAGCAGCAACTCCATTTTGTTGTACACCTTGAATGTATGGAACAACCATTTTAGCTGCTAAAAAAGGATCTTCGCCTAAATACTCAAAATTACGACCATTGAGTGGTGTACGATAGATATTAACACCTGGGCCTAATAACACATCTTTGCGACGATAGCGTGCCTCTTCACCAATTGCGTTACCATAAAGAGCCGACATTTCGGGGTTCCAGCTTGCAGCCAAACAAGTCAATGCAGGAAATGCAGTACATGAGTCATTAGTCCAACCTGCATGCCCCCAACTGTCCCACAAAATCTCCATACGTACACCGTGTGGTCCATCGCTCATCCAAATTTCGGGAATACCTAAACGAGGCACACCATGACTGCTAAATTTTGATTGGGCTGTACATAGTTTCACTTTCTCCTCAAGTGTCATTCGCGAAAGTGCATCTTTAACACGTAGCTCAATAGGCTGCTTGTTATCAAGATAAATAGCTGTTTTTTGAGCATTGATTGTACTAATTCCTAGAAGCATCAATGCGAAAAAAAGAAATTGTTTTGTTGTCATGAATTTATATATAGATTATTTGAATTAACGTATATTGAGTTCACAAAATAACAAAAAAAAAAGGACACTATTTAGTCATAATCGTAACATCTAAGGTATTATTTGATAACAAAATGTGTGATTAATTAAAAAATCAATTAGAACTGCAACGTTACTTTAAAATCACTTTGAAACCCGTAGCATAATTTAGAGTAAACTTATCGGGAAAAGAGATGAGAAGTCCATTAGAAGTTTGTTTCCACTTTAGTTTATTTTTAAAACCTAAAAGTTGAACAGATTTAATTTTCTTGGTAATTAAATTAGCTTCATCTCCAAATGATTTAACCAGAAGGTTAGAACCTGCCATAGGAACTGTCATACACCAAACAAATATTTCATCATTTTTCCCCTCCGTGAATCGAAAATCCGATGCTTCGTATTTAAAATTAGCATGGTATTTTGAAAGTCCTCCACCAGGAAACACGCGTAAAGCGGGCGCTTTTTCAGGTTTCTTTGGGTCAGCTATTAACTCTCCTTCGCCCCAGACTTTCCAAGCTTTACTTCCGTAAATACCCTCACCGTTTATCTTCATCCATTCACCCATATCCTGAAGCATCTTCACACATGCAGGCTCTAGATCACCTTCAGGAGTGATTGGCACAGCACAAGCATAATTACCATCGCGCGAAGCATATTCGAGCAAGCTATAAACCATACTCGATGCCTCGTATGTATAACCAGGAGCATAATACCAATCACCAACTGGATTTTCTCCGATCCATGGCTTCTCAGTCAATATTTTGTTTGGGAAATTCACTTCGTACGTAATGCCAAGCGCAGGATTATTTGGAGCAAATTTGATACAGGCAAGTACGTCGGTTTTGCCATGTCGCTTATCGGCTTTGTTGTAAAAGTCGGCCACCACACGCGCTGCGGCATCGCATTTGAAACCCGATGCACTATGCGTACCACTAAAAGGCCATTTACCATTACCATCGGTATAAATTAAATCCGGATCATATTTATCTACCGCATCCATAATGCGACGCGCCCACCACTCGGCATACCATTTGGCGTAAGCCTGATGATCCTGAAAAATCCCTTTATTGCCAAAAGCAATCACGTCAATATCTTTATACTGACGCATATCCACCGTATAAAGCAACTGTGGATCAAGCCCTTCCCACCATTTACCTTTGCCATCTTCTTTCGTTAAATGACCGTCGTACGGAACATTTGCATTTTCACCTAATTTATCGGCACCAAAAGCATTGTGCCACCACCACCAAGTATATTCGTGATGAAAGGTGATGCCGAATTTCATTCCACGCTTTTGCGCTTCGGTTTTCCAGGCGCCAATCATGTCTTTTTTAGGACCGATATTGGTGACATTCCAAGGTTGGTAAGCCGAATTCCACATATCAAAATTATCGTGATGAACACCTACCGCCATCACAAAGCGAGCACCAGCATCGTAAAAGGCCTGAGTTAGTACCCCAGCATCCCATTTAGGAGCTTTCCAGGCGTTGAGCACATCCTTGTAGCCAAACTCCGATGGGTGACCAAAGTTTTTCAAGTGATTAGTATATGCTTTACTCCCTTCTTTGTACATGTTGCGCGCATACCAGTCGCCGCTGCGACCCGTAGCTTGAGGCCCCCAATGAATGAAAATGCCAAACTTTGCCTCTCTAAACCAAGCGGGGGTACCTGTATGAGCATTCTTTATCGAATCCCACTGTGGTGCATATTTTCCTGTAGCAATCGGGAAATCCATTTTTTGTTCCTGAAAGTCGACAGGGTCGGCCGGTTTTACCGAATATGGTTCGATAACTTTAGGTGTTGCTGGTCGGTTAGTGAGCGACCATTGAGCAGAGACATTAACTAAAAAAAAGATGATAAAAACAACTAAAATTTTAATTTTGAAGATATTCATTATTTTATATTTAAATAGAACGTAATACTAACAATCGTTTCTTTATTTATCAATCCAACTTCGTCAACCTATTGATAACTAAATCTCTATTTGGCTTTTTAAGTTTAAAATTAAGAATCAAAAATTCCATAATCTCCTTATTACTAACAATATATTCATCGCTTTTATTTGCTTTAAAGAAGAAACTATGTTTTACGCCTGGTAAAATAAGGGCTTTAGCCTCTCCACCTTTCAACTTGAGAGCTTGGGCAAAACTTTCACTTTGTTTATAGCCTGTTGTTGGGTCGGCGTTGCCGTGTATTAGCAGTGTTGCTGGTGGATTTTTTCTGATTTGCATAACAGCCGAAGCACGTTTTTTCTCATCAGCAGTAATAATTTTATATTTTTCGAGTGTTTGCTGGCTGGGCCAATAACCACCAAGATTAGGATTTATAAAATCGTACTTTCCATAAATACCGATATAAAGCTTACAGGCTTGTATTTTCTGAGCAGCAACAGCCGAAAGTGGCGTACCAGCCGATGAACCTGCAAAGCCCACTTTATTGAAATCACATTTAAATCGCTTAGCATTTTTAAGTGCATAAGTATATACATCCTGTACATCTTGTAATGCTTTATCGAAATCACCATTTTGATTTTTACATCTGTAATCTACTCCAACAAACACCACCCCTAGTGCATCACAAAGCAAGGAAGCCGAACTTAAATTCTGTGGGCCAGGCGTTACTTTTGCAGTTCCATGATCCCATCCACCTCCGTGCACATAAAACAAAACCGGAAAATTACCTTTTCTATTCGGTATCATTAACTCTATATCGATATTAATGCTATCAACAGTTTTAACCGTTTCACGTATTACTAAAATATTGCTTAAATCCGACCCTGCTACTGATGTAGCAGAAATTAGCTGAAAAAAAACTAGAAATAAGCATAAACCTTTAATTCGAATAAGCTTACGTTTTTGCTTGTTGAGTATCATAAAATAAAAAAATATTTAGCATCCAATTAGAGATACTTAATTTAATTAAAATAGAGTCTGAGATGCCAGTTTAGTATCTAATTACCGTTAAAAATTATTGAATCTATGGCTTTTTAACCACTTTAAAAGTTTGCTCCTTGTTTCCATCAGATATTTTCACAAAATAAATACCTGATTTTAAATCAGCTCCTATTTCCAACGATTCATGTTCATGCATATCAGTTTCAATGGACTTAACAAGCGCACCTTGTATATTATAAATTGAAATTGATTTCACCAAAGCATTATTCGTTTTTATAGTTACACTAGTTGAAAATGGCATTGGAAAAAGCGAAATATCGAAATTTGAATTCGTAGACTTTATTCCAGTAGACTCATTTATTCCCATCCATGGAATTCCCATACCTGCCGTACTTTTGTATACTCGACCATACACATTTTGGTCAGCTTCAATCATTCCAGCATTGGCGAGTAAACCCCATTGGTGTTTATCATCGTTGGCACGAATCCATGTTAGCCCTTTATCAACAGATCTATACATCGCCTCGGGACTTGTACTTGTAGCTTGCCCCCAAATATAGATGGTTTGATAATCGGTACCTGGCGCCTCTTTGCCTAAGGCAAATGCCACACAACGATGCACATTTGTGGTTATAAACGTTTTGGCACTATCAGTTGAATATTTTAACTTTCCATTATTATTGATCCAAACATGACCACCTCTGTTGTATGGCACTTTTAGAACACCCGAACCTCCTGTACCTACATACGAAACAGCCCGAAAGAATTTAGCCCCATCTTTACTTGCGTAAATATAGCCATTCTCAGGACTAAAAGCATAAAATTTGCGAGGATTTACAGCATCGCCAACAGGGCAAGCATTAAATACCCAATTATTTTGCGTCCACGTAGCCCCTTTGTCAGTTGTATAAAAACACTTAACACCCAGATTTTTATCGTACCCTTTCCATACAATTGTGTTGCCATCAGCCGAAATAGCTGGTACTGCTTTTTCAATAGTATCTTGCACATCAGTAAGAAGTGGTGTCCATGTAGTTCCGTTGTTTTCGCTAAGTAAAACTCGTGTCCGTACAGTATTTATATTGTTCACCACTGCTTTTACGGAAGTTGTTCGTACTATCGTTGATGGTTTTTGGCCTGCAAAAGCAAAGCCCCAAGGCATTGCTTCAAATGTTGTTGGCATTGGTTTTGTGATGTCTGTGTGCACAAAGCCATTTTGATCGCCAATAGCAGAAATAAATGGTCCGTTAGGAATACTAATAAAACAATTAGCAACCGTTTCTTCAAGTCCACTTGCCATAAATTTCCAAACGGGCTTTGCAACTGCAATATTTTCGGTAGCAAAAAGTCCGTTGCCTGAGGTTAGAAAAACCCAACCTGGTTTTTTATGATTCATTGTAGCACAACTCACCCAATGCATGGCACGTCCATTAATCCAAGGTATGCCGTTTACATCCATCGTACAATTATTTTTATTCGCTTTCTCTTTCCAAGTAGCACCATAGTCCTCGCTGTAAAAAATAAAGTCGGCCCATCCCCAAGGCTGTTGATTGTTAAATGTACCCGAAGTAGTAACCACAACCTTATTGGGTTCATTTGCATCCACACTAATCCCGCTGAAACCTGCACCATAAGCATTAGGGCTTATATCTGTCCATATCTTTGAATACTTATTAAACTTCTTAACAGCGGGAACAGCACCACCATAAGTAACATACATATGAGCATCAGAAATTGACATGGCACACCGATTGGGTCGACCGGTTGTATGCCCTCCAGGTACAATTTGCCATGTTTGTCCATAATCACGGCTAACAAACAAATTAGCACCTGTTTTAAAACTGCCAACATAAATAGTTGAGCATCCGGCGTCTGATCCCGAATCGTAATCGAAAACAGTGAAACTAAATGGGTATTTCAACCCTATGCTATCAGGAAAAGAAGTAACCTTATTCCATGATTTACCCGCATCAACACTTTTAAACAATCCATTATTATAACGCGTACCACAATATAAAATATTTCCATTTGCTGGATCTACCGCAAGATTTTCACCTCGTTGCCTTTCAGATCCATTTCCGTTCGCCTTAAATTTAGCAGTCACATCTATCACTTCCCAAGTGTCACCTCGATCTTCTGAACGTAAAATTGCTGACTTTCCACCATTCCAGTAATTAGTTCCAGCCAATGCATAAATTTTATTTGGCGATTGTGTATCTATAGCAAATGACTCAGTTCCCATAAATGAAGTCTGATCAACCGAGCACCACCCAAACAAAGGCGTCCAAGAACGAGTTGATTCATTCCAACGATTTATACCTCCAACATCTGTTTTGGCATAAAAAACATTATCCTCGGTGATGCTTTCGATAATTGACACAACAAATCCACCTCCTCCAATTGTTACATAGCCATAATTGGGCTCCTGGGCCTGAATAACTCCCAAAACACCAAGAAATACAAAAAACGAAAAACTAAAAAAATTGCGACATGCACTTGAATTTCTGATTTTTTTATTCATACAATTTAATTCTAAGGTATTACTATTATGAGATTTCGATCAAAGCTATCAAACAAACTACGTTCACTAAAGCGATTATGCTCGTTTATATCATTTACATAAGAGACTCTATTAAAACTCTAAAAAATGCCTTTTACAAGGCAGCATACAAGCAAGATAATCTAATATTTTACAGGCAATACTACCGAGAACGAATATTCTTTTCCCTTTTCTTTGGCAGCCAGAAACAATGCGACTACCTTTCCTTTTTCGAGATACACCTTCGGCATTTCAAAGCGCTCAAAATCAAACGACTCACCATTCGAAAAAGTAATATTAAACTTGTGAACCAGCGAATTCTTGGATAAACTCCAATCCAATCCATTTTCTGATTCAAAAAGTAAGAGTGCAATGCCATGTTCGGTTATTTTATCACCATGATCTTTGGCAATACAATAGTATTTACCATCTTGAAACCACTCTACATGGTCGTCGATAGGGAAATCAGTTTTAGGTGAACTGATAAACGGTTTATCGTAATCTTTGAATGGTCCCAACGGGCTTTTCGACAAAGCGATGAAATGCTTTACTACTGTTTTTGTAGTTTTTTGATTACCCATTACCGATTTATAAGCAATAGAAAATTGTCCGTCGGGCCGTATAAAAACCGTTGGAACGCCCATCGTTTTTCTACCCGCAATGGTGTCCAACAGCGGTTTGTCAAAACGTTCCCACGGTCCGTACGGACTTTTAGCCACCGCCACTCCAATCCGCTGATTGTTACGGTTCACCCACCATTCGGCATCGCGCATGGTAGGGCGAACGCTATCGCCAGTTGTTTTCCAATATCCGCTGCCCGTGTTGGCTGTGTAATAAAGGTAATATTTGTCATTATACCTGATAACATGTGGGTTGTGAGTCATTTCACCATCCCAAAACTGAGTACCACGGGCAGGTAGTGCTACATCCGAAAATTTATACGGGCCAAATAATTTATCTGATACAGCGTGTGCCACTTCCGAATGAGTACACCAAGCATCAAAACCTCTTGATTTTTTCCACCTTGAAAAAAACAGGTGATATTTTCCATCCTTACCTTTCACCGCACCATTACACCACACATTGTAGTTTTCCATCTTGAAAAAGTTCTTTTCGGGGTGTTCAGGAATTAGCTTTGTAAAATCGAGTGATTTTGTATTTTGCGCAGACATTAAAGTACTCAATGCCAATACAATTACCATTAGAAAATCTATTTTTTTATTGTTCATAATTTATTAATTATTCAATTTAGACCAATTTCCAACTTCATCTCTTTGTTTTTAGGCAAATCGATGATTAATTCACCCGAAAAATTCTTTCCGTTTATGGTTGAAATTTTGTAAGGCGTGCGAACTCTGATTTGCTTTTTTTTAGGAGAATGTAGAATAACAGTGATTACATTTTTGCTCCATGACAGTTCTTTCATGCTGATTTGATCTCTCAGACTAATACCTTCAATTTTTCCATCGGGCATTTTTTCAGACCATGCCGGCAATAAATCAATCTGACCTTCGCGCGAATCCACCAACATCCGAATCAGCAACTCAGGTAGTCCTCCGCTCAAATCGGCATTGAAAATACTTCCAGGATTATGAGTCGACATAAAGTTCGTTCCCCAATAATTGTTTACCAGCCAATCTAGAAGTTCCGAGCAATCGTTACCTTTGCGCAAACTAGCAGCAATAAATCCTTGAAAAACAATTCCAAAGGCCATTTCGCCCGGTGGTCGTCCGTTTACGCTTTCTCCTTTAAATTCACGCCGGCGGAGGTTTAATTTCACTTGCAATGCTTTATCAAATGCCGTGAGGAGTGCCGTGTCATTTTCCATCTCAACTGGAATACCATAATACAACGCGTATAAATGCGAACAGTGTCGATGTGTTTCGTTATCGGCCAGCAATGGGGTAGCCCACTCTTTTATTGCTCCTTTTTCATTCACCTGATAATTGGGCAAATCGGCTAGTATTTGCTTCCACAATCTAACTTTATCGGTGTCAGTTTTTAATGTTTTTGCTGCCGCAATGCAGTTATTCAACAATTCGCGTGTTACCCCAATGTCCATTGAAGCGTTAATACATGCTTGTGCTTTACTGTTGGAGGGTGTATTTTCGGGCGAATAACTGGGCGAGAAAAGTAGTTTCCTATCATTTCCAGTTATCAGAAAATCCTCGTAAAACAAGGCACTTTCTTTCATAAAAGGATAGGCGCGCTTTCGCAAAAAGTTAAGATCGCCTGTATAGAGCCAATAATCGTAAAAGAAATGCGATGCCCAACCTGCGCCGGCTGTCCAAAAAGTCATGCTCCAGTTATTATCAAAATGATTGTTGAGTAAGTGATTACTGGCCACCGACGGAAAACAAACACCCCTACAACCGTACAACATTTTGGCATTCAACCGAAGTTCATCCAAATGCCCCTCTACGAAGTTAAAAAAGGGCATCATACACTCCGCCATATTCGACGACAGATTGGCTGCCATTGCCATTTGAACATTCCCATTGAGGGTATAACTTCCCGACCACCAGGGCCCATAAGTACCTGTCCATACGCCTTGAAGTAATGGAAGTCGTTCTCCACTCGACGACAGAATATTGTATCGTCCCGCATCAAAAACCTTTTCGAGCAATGCCGGATTTAAGTTTCCAAAAGTCGATTTACGGATCAATTCCTCGGAAGCAAGGTTATGATCAGAATCACCACTCAAGTGCAAACGAACACGGTTATACATTTCACCATGAATTTTCACGTGGCGTTTCAGCAAATATTCAAAATCTGGTTTTAGAGCCGAAAGGTCCTTTTTTTGCTGCTCCGTTTGATTATTTTGGAAGTTATATGAATTTTTTAATCGAGTCAAAACCAATACCTCATCGGCATTTTTTACGAATACCTGACCGTCTTGCGAATAGCTTTCCCCACTCCTAACAACAATACGAGAGACACCCTCGTAACCTTGCAAACTTCCTTGCCAACTGCGACTAAAGCTACTCCGGTAAGTTAACCAATTGCCATCGGCAGTGGCTGTAACGGCTTTTATTCCATCTTTACACATTCCTTCAGGATTCCATCCGTTTGCTTTAACTGGCGATTGTTGCGCAAGTTTTAGTGCACAGTTTATTTTGCCTTTATTACTGCTTCGGATGGAAAGCACAATCACTTCGTCGGCCCTCGAAACAAATAACTTCCGCTCATACGAAGTACTATTATCACTCCAATTAACTGCAGCTACACCTGTTGTAAAATCCACCGACCGTTGATATTTTTTCATTTCAGCAATCGGTTCCATTACAACTTTAATATTGAAAGCGGGAATTGGAGGATCTGTCCACCGCTTACCACCATAGCCCTCCTTATACGAAAGATTAACAACCAAATCGGCCGCTTTTTGGTATTCGCCATTGGCTAGCAGTTTACGTATTTCGGACAAATGCGGGGCCGTGTTCACTGGATTTAGGGGTTTATTCAGCGGCATTAACAAATCAGAACTGCTCACCACAATCGTTTCATCCAATGGTTGCCCAAAAACCAAAGCACCACATTTTCCATTCCCACTAGCTAACCCATTTTCCCAAGAAACTGCAGGTTTAGCGCTGATAAATCCACGTTCTGGATTCGGTAATGATATTGGATATTGAGCCACTGCTATATTTCTTGATAGAAAAAGTAACAGTGCGAATATAAGCAGATGAAAATGCGATTTTGAATTGTTCATTTTATTGCTTTTGTATTTTTATTGATAACAATAGCTTTTATTTTTTAAATGTATTTCCTACTTCACCCAATCGTTTCACCACATTATCATCCATCAATCCATCGCGATTGGGTGCACAATTGAGAAGAAAATTGCAATTTCGTTTATCCAATACATTCAATCGTTTAGTTACAATATCCTCAACCGACATTAACGATTCAGTTGGGAATCGCTTTTTCCAGAACCATTCGCTTTGAATGGTAGGTCCTTGTTGCGATGCAAACAAATTTCCTTCAGGTGCCCATTCGCCCACTGGCTCTTCGTAGTGAAAGAAATCAACCAAGTTATATACTTCTGATAAAGGTAAATTTCGACGCAATTGATAATGATCGGTAATCAATATTTGAGGTTGAATAGACTTGATGAAAGTATAAATCACATCACGATCAGCTTTTGTCCACTTTGTACCACAATTTCCCCAGCCATCGAACGTGATTGAACGGAACTTACCATAGTTGGTCAACAACTCTTTCAATTGTGCTTTAATTAGCTCAATATCCTTGGGCGTAATGTCATTTTCAATCCCTAAGGTTCTATCCCAAATTGAAAAATAAATGTGTGGTTCTATTCCTTCTTTACGAAAAGCTTTACAAAATTCGGCAACGATATCACGACCTTTGAGCGGCGACGACGCCACATCGTAATCCGTTACCTTGCTATCCCACAAGCAAAACCCATCGTGATGCTTGGTTGTTAAAACGGCATACTTCATCCCTGCACTCTTAGCTGTTTTAGCCCACTGACGACAGTCGAGTTTTGCAGGATTAAACGACATTGGATCTTGCCCTGGGTCGACCCAATCTTTTTCGTGAAATGTACCCATATTAAAATGAATAAACATCCCGAATTTAAGCGTTTTAAATTCGGAGCGTAACTTTTCAAGGTTTTGTGCAGTCACTTGGTTTGCAAACAATACCGCTATCAACACACCATATTGAACTAATTTTTTAGCATTCATTATTAATATGTATTTTAAAGTTTATCGAGCTGTTTTATCAATTTCTGTTTTATCAATATCGGCACCTTTCTTACGCAACTCGAGCCATGTTTCTTTGTTTAGTGTGGGGTAACCCTCTTTACGTATGCGTTCGCCCAACTTACGGAAATTAATAGCCACATCCTCTGGTATTGAACCATCGATTTTAGGCCCAAAATTAAGTAACAAGTTCGCGTTTTGATGTGCAGCGCCTTCGAGCATTTTCCACAATTCGTCGGGGCTAACACAAGGATATTGCGCCGTCCACTCCCAATTACGCTGACTTGTAACGGCAACTTCAGCTTTCTTAACCATATTTCGCTGCCAAGCCGCATCGGCAAGGCGTGCTATTTTCTGACTATTTGCATCTTTCCCCGAATAAAACGAACTGATAGAACGCAATTCACGCTCGCCCACCAACACGTCCTCTGTGCCCGTTACGCCTGTTTTAAAATGAATCAGTGCATGCGGTTGATATTTATGAATCTCATCATAAATTTCTTGAATATTAAATAGATCGCTATTCGCCAAAACACCTCCTAGTGGATCGAACCAGAAGCCTGCAATTGGACCATAGTTAGTGCTGAGTTCACGTAATTGGTCTTTGCAAAACTGCGTGTAATGCATAAAATCTTCGGGTTTTTGATATTTAAAGTAATCCGGTTTTATGGCATAGTTTGGACGAGCATTACGGTATAAGCTATTGTCGATAAAATACGGATGAGTCCAATCGAGACCCAATGAATAGTAAATAAAAAGGGGCATTTTACGAGCGCGACAAGCCTTCGCTAATTCAGCTACAAAGTCGCGTTTCATCGGATAATCCCAACTATCAAACTCACTATACTTGCTATTCCACAAGCAAAAACCATCGTGGTGTTTGGCTACAAAAGTAATATAACGCATACCACTCTCTTCTGCCAATTTTACAATTTCAGTCGCGTTAAAACCCGACGCATCAAGTTCGCGGGCAGTTTTAATATATTCGTCAAGTGAAATGGTATTTCTATACATCGCCCAAGCAGCATGATATTTACCCCAAACGCCCCAATGGATAAACATACCCATGCGCGCATCCTCGAACCATGCCAACGACGCTGCTCGAGGATTTTCACGATAGGTTTTAGCATGTTTTTTTAAATAAAAAGGCATTTGTGCAGCTGTTGCACCTACACAAGCCACACTCATAATCGAAAGTACAATTAATCGTAAAACTATTTTTCTCATCTATTTATAATTGATTTTTTAATTCTCACATAACTTGTCCCTTCATAGCGGGAGCACTCGCATTAAACATCTCTTAGTGTGTCAATAAGTACTTTTGTGTTCGAAGTAAATCATTAGAGTATAAAACTCGAATTTAACGAAGCACAAAATGATGCGCTCCCGAACCCACATTAAGAACTACAGCGTAACCTTTTTCGATTGAATATTTTACTTTTTTACCATTTTGTGTTAGCGTAAAATTGGGTAAAATTATAGGTACAAATACCGTAGTTATTGTATTGGCAGGCAATGTAACATCCAATTTGAATGATTTGCCGCGCTCCATTTGATAAGCAGCTTCAATATCGCCCCGAATGGTTGGGATTTTTGCTTGGGCATTTAAAATACCTGCCGGTTGTGGGCGGATATTTATTTTGCCAAATCCTGCTTCGGCGGGCTCAATGCCCAACAATTTGCGGGGCAAAATATGTACTGGGGCAGCACTCCAAGCATGGCTCCAACCATTATTCACTTTGTATTTATTGTCCCACGCTTCGGTGGTTAGGGTAGCTCCTACGCGTATCATATTCAGCCAACTACGATCAGACGTATCTGTTATCAGACTCATAGCGTACTCTGCTTCGCCCGCATCGAACATAGCTTCAAGCAAGTAGTTACTGCTGTACACACCACATGCCATGCGGCGCGATTTGATAAAGTCAATCACTGTTTTTTGATTCTCGATCGGAACCAGTCCAAAAGCCAGTGCATACATATTGGCATGCAACGAGCTGTGTTTCGAATCAATTCCATCTACGTAAATGCCGGTTTCTTTATGAAAGAAATAGTTATTAAATGCCTTTTTCGCATTTTCAGCCTTTGATGTCAAGTATTTCGCATCATCGGCTTTGCCTAAAACATTCGCTATTTGAGCCATATAAACCAGCGATTTATAATAAAATGCATTGACAACTGTGTTGTAGGTAGTAAACTCATAATTATCTGTTTCGCCTCCTGGTATTGTGCTCATATTGCCATGTGGCCAGTCCACAATATCTTTGAGCCCACCACCATTGTAATGAATTGATTTCAAAAACTCTTTGGTTTGCAATCCAGTACGTGTGCTGATTAATCCCTTTTCGGTTTCGAGTGCCATCATGGTTTTAGCCTTCAAATCGTCGTAGTATTTGCTAATTAAATCGGTATTTCCGGTGTGCATATAATCGGCGTAAGCCATAAAAACACTATGCGAAATCCACTCGGTAGGCCATGTAGCGTGATAAATGAGGTTTTCGGTACTGTAGCGGGCAATCGCAAATTCGCGGTCGATGGCATAATGCCCCATTTGCTGAATGTAACAATCGGCTTCGTACATCATGCGCTCGCGCTCGCTGTTGGCATAGTCGCCATTAAAGGTATTGGCAATGGTGGAATATTTACACAGGTCGTAAATGGCATTTACATCGGTGTTGCTACACGAAAAATTTGCAGCTTTATCGTTATAAAGCATATACAATGTTTTGTGCGTAATATCCTCAACCACTACATTTTGGCCACCTGCAATAAGTTCGCAAAAACGAAAGGGCGCCACTTCGGGCATTTGCGGTGGCATGGCCTGACTGTGCGGGTATTTGGGAACAAAACGAGGAATTTCAAGTGTATAACTGTGTGTTCCAGGTTTAATTTTCAGGCTATAAGTACGAAATATTACACCTCCGCCTGGTTTTTGATCAATGGAATCGCCCACGCCCTTTTCGCCTATATTTATTTTTAATTGAAAAACGGAATCTGACGCATTCATTGGTTTCCAGGTAAGTCTCATGTCGAGGGTAGCAAATGCTGAGCGTCCAAAATCGAAGAACTGCACACCGTTTGCTCGCGTGGCTTTACGCACGGGCTTTACAGGGTAGTAAGTGAGCGGATGTCGGTTTTCGAACGACCATTGTTTTTGTCCGTTGGCCAAATCAAGTTGTACCCACTTGCTTTCGCCAGGCCATTTTTTAGCCCGATCGAAATCACCCGTATTAAATTGCTGAATAACACACCAGTTTGAGACCCCCGACTTTTTATTGATGGTTTTCACTTTCCAATAATACGTATTGTTCGATAACAGAGCTTTGCCTGCGTACTCAATATTGATGGACTGCGATGATTTTACTTTGCCAGAGTTCCACATATCGGGTTTATCAGCATTTAGTAATTCTATCGAAGATGCCACCATAATCTGATAGCCTTTTTGCATATCACTCGCTTTATCGGAGTTTACAATCCATGCAAATGATGGTGTACGCTCTGTAATTACCGATAGTTCAGGATGTGAAAGCAACTGACACAACATACCCGAAGGACGGTTATTTGCGGCAAAAGAGAGTGAAACTATAAGTAACAAGAGGAGTGTCGAACGATATTTCATTGTATTAGTCGTAAAGTGCAAAAGTCCTAATTCACCATTTTGAAGTTGGGAGAATTAGGACTTATGAAAATATATTTATAAGAAAATCAATTCTAGTATTTCAGGAACATCCGTTGAGTTGGTAATTTGCAAGCGCATTTTTTGCGCGTTAACCGGTTTAAATGTGCACTGAATACGGTGTTTGAAATGTTTGCCTTTGTAAGCCGTCTTCCATGTTTCGCCAGCAAGATATTGAATTTCAAATTCCTTAACCGCACCACCTGTTTCATACACAATGGCCGAGCTCACTTTTGTTGTTTTGCCCATATCGATTTCAGCCCAGGGTTGTTTATCTTCCTTGGCAGGTCGCCATCCATGACCAACCCAGTCGCCATTATTTACCGACTCCACATCGTACCACCAACGATGAGGATTAGTGGATGCTGAAATTTTCTTTTTGTACGAAACGGATTGTGCTACAACTTCAATCGGCTTAACGTCCATCACATTGCTATCCATTTTCAACTCAATGATGGTATTGATAGGCTGCAATGCTTTAGCTGGAAATTCGAGAATGGTTTTGCCGTTTTTAGTTGATACTTTTACAGCAGTGCCATCAGCTAAAGTACATTTTTTGATTGTACGTCCTATTGCAGGTAGTTCAATACGAGGTTTATTGCCTTGCCATGTCAAGATATGTAAAAAGATGGTACTATCCTTGCGGGTACTCACGCCCCAATCGGTCGGTTTGAAAGGCCCTCCACGTGTACCGTAAATGCTTTTGCCATTTTTATCGAGCCAAGCCCCCATTTCTTTGAGTCGAGCAATTTGATCGGGCTCAATTTTGCCACTCGCATCTGGACCCACGTTAAACAACAAGTTGCCATCGCCGCCCACTGTACGAATAAGCGTTTGCAAACATTGATCGAGCGATTTCAGATTTTCGTTTGCTTTCCACGCCCATTGATCGCCAATGGTCATGCAGGTTTCCCACGGACGATCGTTTTTGAAACCTCCGATGCGTTGCTCTGGCGAGTCGAAATCGCCTTTCGCACCCGTGCGATCGTTCACGATAATATCGGGTTGAATAGCACGTACAAAGTCGAGAACACCTTGACCGCGTACCGCATCGAACTCCTGTGGCACATCGAACCACAGCACGTATAGCGGACCATAGTTAAGCAACAGCTCACCTACCTGGCGTTTAAGATAAGATGTGTATGCATCTAAATCGCTTTTTTCTTTTCGGATTTTACCACCTTCACCCGTAAGCGGAAAGTCAGGATGATACCAGTCGGTAGTTGAATAGTAGGTACCGAACTCCATGCCCTGTTTTTTGCAAGCTTCGGCCAATTCCTTCACTACATCGCGTTTAAACGGCGTATTGGAGATATTATGATCGATTTGTCGCGTAGGCCATAAACAAAAGCCATCGTGGTGTTTGGTTGTAAGCACAATGTATTTCATGCCCGCTGCTTTAGCCACACTCACCCACTCATCCGCATTAAAATTTACTGGATTAAACTGTTTATACAAGTTATCGTATTCCTCGGCAGACACTTGTGCATAGCGCGACCAGCCAATTTCTGTTCCTTTGAGTGCTATTGGCCCCCAGTGAATAAACATGCCGAAACGAGAATCCTTCCACTCTTGAATCTTTTTAGCGTTAGCTGTGTAAGGAGTACTAGTTTGCGCATACGAATTAAAAGTTACAGCACAACACATTAGCATTGCGAGTAATGAACTAAACGATTTTTTTGCTTTAAAAAGTTGCATTTGATTTAAAGTTAATGATAATAATCAATTAGAATACAAAAATAAATAATTAATACGAGTTACAACACTATAAAATGTTTCAAATATGTTGACAGATGTTTCATTTGCAAATACTATTTACTTACCAAGGTGCTTAAACCTCCTTTCGAGTCGACAGCTAATACAAACGAAGTCTGATTGCGAATCATAGTCAGTTTATGAATTGATTTCGCCTTGTTTGCTTGAAGATAATTCTTCAAATCCTCAATGGTTTTGATGCGCACACCGTTAATTTCTTGTATCAGGTCGCCAGTTTTGAAGCCGAGTTTAGCAGCGGGGCTGTCGGGTTGTACGGTTGAGAGTGCGACGCCTCCTGCATCGAAAGCGATACCAAAAGCCGACATCTCTTCGCCCTTAGGCTCTTTCAATTCCACATCCATCCAGTAGTTTTTTGCTACTTTAGCCACTGGTGCCGCTTTTTCGTAACTGATACGAAGCGCAGGAATGATCGGAGTTTTTGCAATGGCTTTGAGCGACGGTTTTTTCACGCCAAACTGATCCATTGGGAAGTTGACAAAGCCTAGCTTTAAGGCAGCCGATTGTTCATTGACCGAAAAGTCGCCTTTAGCAGGATTGACAAAGAGTGCTTCGCCATAGGCAGAATGTAGATCGCAGCCGTTGACATTGAATTTACGCATGTGAGCCTCCGAAGCCACAAAGTAGTTGTAGTCTACTTCGCGTCCCCACTTTCCTGTTTCAGGAATAGCACTATTCATAATGGCTGGAAAGTATCTGTTGAATACGATGTTGTGTTTAAACACGTCGCCGCTGTTTTCGTACCATACGTGAGGATGTAAGCTGTTGTTTACAATGACATTGTTGGTAGCAATACGACGATAACCTTCGCGAAGCTTTAGCCCTCCATTAAGCAAGAGGTTATTATAAATGAGGTAATTCGTCGACCCATCGTCGAGGTCGATATCCCAACCATGGTCGCAACGCCATCGGGTATTGCGCAACACATTAGGAGCCAACATATCCCAAAAAGGCATGGTGGTATCCTTTGCAACTTCGATGCATGTTTCTTTGATGGAAGGCGTCCAATAACGATCGCGCCCCCAAGAGTTAAAGCTACCATGGTCACCCGTTTCGAGGACGGTGTTGAACACATCGCAAAACTCAACCACATGTCCACCAAAGGTACCCTCGTTGATATTGATACCTGCACGCGGTACATCGTAGATGGAGCAATGACTAACGGTAACGCCAAAAGCCATTGAAATATGTACAGGGGCCGTTTGTTTTTCGTCGCGGCCTGTGCGGGTAATTAAGCAATTGTCGACCAAGCAATTGGCTGGATAATTATCAGACTTAGGGCCAGGTGTACGATCGATGGTGGCATAATTTTGTTTGCCGTAGCGAAAAAGCGGACTGCGCACTGACTCGGGATCGCCAACGAACACTACGCCACTAGCTCCACTGTCGTGAATATAGCAACCTTTGATAGCAATGCGCTGATTGTAATTATTAACCAAGATAGAATTACCACCAACTTGATCAAACTCACAGTCGGTTACAGTACAGTCGGTAGCTCCATTAAACATAACAGCAGCCGAACGACTCACCGTCCAATCGGAACGCAACAACTGCTCTTTATTTTCCATAAAAGTACGAGCAGCATGTCGAAAAACAAAACCCTGTAGGGCTACATGCTGCACTGGCTGCTCTTTTGTTCCTTTAAACTCAACTAAAGTTTTAAGTCGCACGATTTCGATAGCCGCTTTTTTCATGTCGACCGATGGTGCAGGCATGTAATAAAGCTTTTGCTCCACGCTATTGTAATACCATTCGCCTGGCACATCCAATTCTTCGAACACATTCTCGACCACGCGATACAGATGATGCATTGACGACGGACGATTGTTTTGCCATCCGCCTTCGAGGTCTAGTTTTCCATCGGCTTTTTTCCCTTTTACCAGCCAATGCATATCACCCCACAGCATATTGTGCATGGTATGAACGTAAGCTCCTTTCGGATTAGCCCACTTTGCAATACGTCTTGGGTTGAGCGCATCGGCAGCTGTATCGGCCTTTGCACTGTGACTTAGCTCCCATGCATCGAACACGTTTTTACCTGCAACTGCATTGGGGTAACGCGCCATGCGCTGACGTTCGCCATTCACATAGAGTTGATCGATCGTAGGATTGCCTTGAACTGAAGCCACATAAATTCCATTCAAATGTTTTTTCCATTTCAACGCTATTTTATTTCCACCACTGATAACAGCGCCCCCCTCGACCTGCGCACGAAAGGTGATGTTATTGTCGGCAGGAGTAATGACGATGGTTTGAGGAAGATAGAAGACTCCATTTGCAAAAACAACTTCTGTTTTTTCGGTTGTAGCAAAGGTGCGGGCAATCTCTTGCGCTTTGGCAAAAGAGGCAAGCGGTTTATCAACAGTGCCCTTGTTTTTATCATTGCCTGCGGGCGACACATAAAGAGTTTTTGCAGCAGTAAATGCAGATAAAGGTAGCACAGCCAACAACACAAGAAGTCTTGAAAAGGAAATTTTTTTAACCATTTTACGGAATAGTAGTTAGACTTATTTTATAATTCGAGAATAAAAGATGATAGAGAATCGGAATCCACCTAGCAACTGCTACGAAAAGTATACGAATGACTCTATCAATTTATTTTTAAAGTACAAAAATAGAACATTTAACACAAAACTAAGGGTACATAATCAAATCTATTTATGGCTGTTAAAAAAATATAGTTACATTTCTGCTGAAATTTGAGCAAAAAACGCTATTTATTGGCCTAACATCTGCACATTTCAATTCAAGCTATTTAACAATATGATTATTTTTAATACATTTGCAAAAATTCGCTAAGTTTACAAAACAAAATCCTATTATTAATTACAAATTATGAAATCATCTCTTCTTATCACACTCTCCATTTGGGCAGTAAGCCTTTTCGTAACCGCCGGTAACTCCCCCATGAAGTATGGCAAACCCGAACCTTCGGATCTTACGATGACCACCTACGCAGCAGACACAAGCGCATCGGCAGTAGTGCTTTGCAACTATGGATATTTTAACGGCGCTCAAATACAGTTCGTACATCAGATTCGCATTAAAATACTCAAAGAAACAGGCAAATCGAACGGCAACTTTTATGTGCCTGCCAATGCACAAACCGATGTAAAAGGTCAGGTTGTAAACATGGAAAATGGCAAAGCAGTGGTTACCAAACTCACCAAAGAGGGCATCTTTATCGAAAGAGTAACCCGCGACCAATTCAGAGCGCGTGTAGCTATGCCCAATGTAAAAGCGGGTTCGGTTATCGACGTAGAATTTTTCTACAAAGGCCTACCTTACTACTGGGAATTTCAGAAAACCATACCTGTGAAGTGGAGCGAGATCGTATTAGAGGATAACCCATACATTAGCTTTCGGAAAAACATGACTGGCTACATCCCCCTTAAAGTAGCATCGGGAAACAGATGGGCTGTTGCCGACGCTCCCGCTTTTGTAGCCGAGTCGTACGTAAACAATTACGAAAACTACCTTTCGCGCATGCAAATAGAAGTACAAAGCATTCACGTTCCAGGCGCTCTTTACAAAGATTATGCTACAAGCTGGGATGTAGTAGTAGAAAACCTAAATAGAAGTAATGAATTCGGCTTACAACTCAATAGCCCCAATGGCTATTTAAATGACATCGAAAAAGAAATAAAAAAGAGTGCTACAACTCCCTACGAACGCATGGCAAAAGCCTTCGAAGCCATTAAAAAATTCAAATGGAACTCTTCGCAAACAATATGGCCATCAACAGGTGGTATATCGTATGCATTTAACAAGAAAACAGGAAACGCCGCTGACATCAACATGAGCCTGGTATCTTTATTACGTAAGCTTGATATTGAGGCTTACCCAATGCTTCTAAGCACACGACAAAACGGCATTATACCACCTTACTCGGTGAGCTTTGACAAATTGAATTATTTTGCAGTAAAAGCCTTTATCAACGACACCCCATATCTGCTCGATGCTACCGAGGAGTATCTACCTATTAACATGCTCCCTAAGCGTGCTATTAATGGCAAAGGATTGGTAGTTCTTAAAACAGGCTTCGAATGGATGGATCTAACGGCACAAAAGAAGGATAAAACCTACGAAATGATTAATTGTACACTAAGCCAAGATGGGACATTAGAGGGTGAATGTGCTTTTCATCGGAGCGAGTATGCTGCTTACGAGCAGCGTAAGAAATTCAAATCGTTCAACTCGGAAGATGAGTATTTAAAATCGCTGGAAAGTAAGTTTAATGGACTCTCGATAGACACCTATACAAACAAAGGAATGGATAGTATTGAATCGTCGCTGAGCGAAACGATGCACTTTAGCATGAAGAATAAAACTACCAAAGTAGGCAATCAACTCATGATCAACCCATTTATATTCGACCGCATTGTCGAAAACCCATTTAAAGCAGTTGATAGGCTGTACCCCGTTGACTTTACCACCTGCAAAGAACAACGATTCAATATTAGCATCAAAATACCACAAGGTTGGCAGGCAACTGAATTACCTAAAAATGTACGCATGGCACTACCTGATAATAGCGCAACCATATTAATGAATGCTGCTACGTCAAATGATATGATACAAATTGCATTCAAATTCAATATAAACAAAGCCATTTATATTCAATCGGAATATAATGACTTGAAGCTGTTTTACGATGAACTTGTGAAAAAAGAATCGGAATTGATTGTGCTTACTAAAATTTAATATCAACTTAAACTTACAGCATGAAAATCTTTCAAGTAATTGCAAGCGCACTGCTGCTGACTTACAGCATAGGCAGTTACGCCGAGAAACCAAGCTATGTAATTAGCGAAATACCAGCCCCACTAACAGTGAACGCACACACAGTTTACAGAGAGTTGAGTTATGACATTGAGCTTAAGTCGGACGATGAGGCCATTATTAAAGTGACGGAGGTGCGATCGATATTAAACAAAAATGGCGAATCGGAAGTGATATTTATCGAATCGTACAATCCGATGAATAGAATAAGTGCTTTACACGGATGGGTATACGACGCAAACGGCAAACGAATACGTTCGGTAGGAAATGAGGATGCTTTCGACCGCAGCAATATGGGTTACTCCCTGTACGACGAAAACAGGATCAAAGTACTGGACCCTAAGTGTCTTACATTTCCAATGACGGTAAAGTATGAATACGAACTAAGCTTTAAGCAGACTCTATTTTTACCTTCGCTCAGTTTAAATACCATCAATCGGTCGTACGAAAAAGTAATTTATAAAGTGACGACTCCTAAGGACATGGCGCTGAAATACAAAGAATACCAAATGCCTACTGGATGTATTAAAACAAGTGTCGACACTAAAAATGTGTACACTTGGGAGCTATCGAACATATCAGCAAATGCATATGAACCTTATTCGCCACATCAGCAACCAAACTCACCTACAGTGCGCATTGTGCCCGAACAATTTAAGGTGGAAGGATACAAAGGAACTACAACTAGCTGGAAAAACTTTGGCAAGTGGGCGGCAAACCTACTCACAGACAAAGACAAGCTACCCGAAGCAACTACAGCCCAAATAAAAGCATTGACTGCAGGCATGACCAATGATTACGACAAAGTAAAAGCGGTGTATGAGTTTATGCAAAAAAAGACCCGATACGTAAGTGTACAAATAGGTATCGGCGGTTGGCAACCTTTTGCTGCCGAAGAGGTGGATAAAAACTCGTACGGCGATTGCAAAGCCTTATCGAATTACACCAAAACCTTGCTTGCGGCGGCAGGTATTAAAGCCTATTACGTATTGGTAATGGCTGGCGATAATGCATCGGAAATTGACACAAGCTTTGTGAGCAGTCAGTTTAACCATGCGATAGTATGTGTACCGCTAGCCAAGGACACCATTTGGCTCGAAGCTACCAGCCAGATAGCACCCTGCGCCTACAACGGTGACTTCACCGACGACAGGTGGGTATTATTAGTAGACAAGGACAATAGCAAACTCGTGCGCACGCGAAAGTACGGAATGAACGAAAATTGCATTAATCGTGTAGCTAAAGTCAGTTTCGATGCCGATAAAATAGGCACCGCCAACGTAAGTACCAACTACAAAGGTCTGTGCTACGATCAGGAGCAGGCAATTTTCCTAGCAAATGACATTGACAAAAAGCGTAAGATTACTGAAAGCATAGAGATACCAAGTTTTACACTGAAGAGTTTTGTGTTGGACGAAAAACGCAGCCTTACTCCCGAGCTAAACGAACAGCTCAACATTGAGTTAACAAATTACATAACATCGCTTAACGGAAGTGTTGACTTACTGCCATTAAACCTAATGAATAAGCTCAAAAGTTTACCCGACAAGGTACGCAACCGCAAGAACGAAGTTTGCATACGCCGATCGTATCTGGAAACCGATCAAATCACTTACGAGCTACCCAGCAACTACAAGATTACTAGTGCTCCTTCAGCAATTCATCTCGAAACGAAGTTTGGCAGCTACCATGCCGAGTTAAAAACAACCAACAATGTGGTGACCTACAGCAGACGGTTTAGTTTAACAAAAGGCCTTCATGCAGCGAGCGAATACAGCAACTTCCGCCGTTTTTTGGAGGATGTAAAGAGCCATGATGAGATGGTATTAGGATTACAAAAACAATAAGAAGAAAGTATATAAAAAAAAGCGTGCATTTCTCACTGGTAACCACAGTTAGAATGCACGCTTTTTGCGCAATTTATAAACAACAAACAATCTCCAAGTTAAACCACAACTAATTTATCACTTATTTATACAATCCACTTTTTAAGAAAAGTGATCATTTTATTTATATTTTCGTCGGTATCGAATTGCGGACCACCATGACCAGCCCCATCAATTACTTCGAGCTTCAACTTATCGGCACTAAGCACCGACTGCAAAGCCTTGTAGAAGTTATGATGTTGCAGAACGGGTATATTACGGTCAGCATTGCCGTATTGAATTAAAATCGCAGCATCGTCGGGCGTTATATAGTTCATGGCATTTGCTGTGGCGCATTTATCGGCATGTTGTTGTACGGCGCCACCAACTAACTGCGACTCGGGCGAGTTTGCATCGTTGGTACGAATGCCCAAACCTTGTTTTTCGCCCTGCTCATCCATGCTCAAGAAGTCGATAGGGCCAAACCAATCGATGGCAGCCACTACACGTGACGAGAAGGAGGCATTACCAAGCTCTGCTCCTTCGAGCTCAGGCACATCGGCCGTAGTAGCAACCAAAGCCGAAAGACAGCCACCTGCAGAAGCTCCCCATGAAAATATATTCTTTGTATCAATTAAATAGGTATCGGCATTGGCGCGAAGAAAGCGAATGGCCGCTTTTACATCTTGAATTTGAGCTGGGTATAAGGCTTCGCCACTTAAACGATAGTTTACACTAGCCACAATAAAACCAGCATCCACAATTTTTTTGATGGCTGTTTGATCCATAAAGCCCGCTTTGTCGCCCATTTTAAAGGCTCCACCGTGAATATACACCACAACAGGACTTGCTTTTTTTAGTTTTTTTGGCTGATAGATATCTAGTTTTTGAGCAGCCGATACCGTGGCATAGGCTAGATCTTTAAAAGTCGGCTCAATCGATTCGTGTTTAATATTTGGCATGCCAGCGCCACCTGGACCTCTACCCTGCCCGCCTGGGCCACCTTGCGGACGACCACTAGGGCCACCCATCATTCCTCCACCTTGCATTCCTCCACCTTGCATACCACCACGTGGTGGTTGAGCATTTACCGACACTGAAATAATGATTGCTACAATGAGCACTTGTAAAACGTTACGCATAAAAGTATATATTACATAAACAAGTGCCAACGCCGATAATTAGATTCGGACTTGTTGGCACTTGTTCGATTATTGGTTTTAATTATTTAACACCACAAATGTAGCATCAACCAATAAAGCTCGTACTAAATATTTATGCGAACTGTAAAAAATGGGTTTTGAATTGTAAAAAGATACTGTACATATGCATACCGTTTAATCTTTTATGCATCGAACAGCCATACCACTGGCTTTATTGAAGGCACCACTCACAACAGACTCCGATGAAGATTTAATATACCTATAAATACCCTTAGTAGAATCGTATTCGCTGGCACACCACCAATTAGCAACGTTATCTACATCTAAAAATTGGTTATTCAAATTGATATACCCCGTAGGCAATGCCGTAAAGCCATATTGATTTTTAGCATTGGTGTTCATACTATTCCAAACCGATGTACCTACTGCCTTCAATTTAGCACCAGCAACCAATTCGCTACCTACGTATGCTGTTAACGTAGCCCATTCGGCATCAGTTGGCACATGCCATCCTTGCGGGGCGATATTGCGTGTATCGCTAACCGCATACCAGTTATAAAGTGTAGCCGAAGGTTTTGCATGGGCAGCTGTAGTTAATGCAGGCCAGGCGGCATAGTCGGTCACATTCGGTATAGGGTCCCCATTTCGGAAGCGAGTTGTTTTTAAGTCCTCAACCATCCATGTTTGCGTACCAATTTTTACCGTATTATATGCATTTCCATCAATATCATACACTCTGCTATCAGGAGTAGTAAAGCTAAATTGCTCGCCATAAGTAACTCCCATCGCATTAACTACAAAGGGACGAATATAGTATGTAGTTAACGACAGCGGACAAGTAGCAGTTAAAAATGTAGTAACATATGTTGATGGGTAAACTATTTTACTATCCGCATACGTAGGTTGAGGACTTGTACTCCAACACAATCCGCGTTCAGTAATCGTTTCACCACCATCAGCTAAAATAGTTAGATTTGTTGAAACTTTATTTTCGAAAAAAGTAGGTGTTGAAATCACAAATTCTGGTGCATAATTGGCTACACAGCGCACTGATGCCGCCGAAAGAACAGATGTACTTAACTCATTTACTGAAGAAGCACTGCCTTGTATATTCGGCAAATACGAAGGTATTGAAAAAAGGACAGTACTCCACCATGTAGTCTGAGCACCCATATCAATAAATTCGCCATTTAGATTACGAGCTCCTGCAGGCAACGCACTGAAGGCTATTTCGTTAGTAGCAGATTGATTATCACCGAGCCAGCTAGCATTACCCTGCTCTTTTAGCTTATTACCAGCCACCGCACTACCGCCCAAGGCATTTATAAGTTCCGCCCATTCCTTATCGGTAGCCACATGCCAACCCGCAGGAGCAATTTTGCGCGAATCTTTAACTGCAGCCCAGTTGTAAAGACAACCATATTTTTCGACAAAATCAGGATTATTATTATAACTACAAACAGCGGCAGTAGTTAGTCTACTCCAATCCAAATTATTTGAAACATTGGGAATAGCAACACCATTACGAAACCTTGACGTTTTCAAATTATCCGCCATCCACGTTTTATTACCCACTTTAATGGTTCGATATGGATTTAAGTCGATATCGTAGGCAAAATTAGGCGATAGTGGTCCTTCAAATTTCACACTATCTACTTTTTTAACCTCCACTTTAAACAGTTCGTTATTTTTATTTTTCACACACAATGTATCGATACTAGTATTGACACGACCAAACACTTTAAGTTCGCCAATTTGAATAGTATTGATACTCACATTATCTTGCCATTTGCTTACAGTCTCCAAACGAATATATCGAATAGGTGGAGCATCAGCTCGAATTACAAGCTCTATACCGTCTTCTTCTACAACTCGTTTGTCGAGCAGAGTAGCGTTGAGACCAGACTGACCAGAAGGTGGACTAATTAAAATACCTTTGTCTGGACTTAAGAGCACCCACGCATCTGGACCTTCAACATTAGCCATAGAAACTGTTGAACTTGTTGAACCCCACACACGCATCTCTTTAGGCAAACCATTGTAATGATAATTATAACGTGCGTAGATTCTTAATTTAGTAGGAATAACCCAACCTTGCCCCGTAGCATTATTAGCAAACATATTCAAATCAAAAGTGATACTAGGCGTTCTATTACCTCCTGAAGCAGTAGAATAACAGTCATTCGAAGTCCAAGCTGCACCCCATTTGTTATTCCATAATTTAGTAATACCAAAATTACTACTATATTCTTGATAAGGAATTGTAGGGTCGCCATTCCACTTATTAAAGTAAGCTGTATTCAGCTCATTGTCTACACTCGAATACGCCATAATACCCTTTTTGATTTTTAGATCAACCAACTCCGCCATGGGCAACTTTGTAACCACATTGTTGCGTTGATGAATATATAAGGTATCTTGAGCTTGTATATTACATGCTATAATAGCTATTAATAGAATAAAAATACTCCTTTTCATTTACGTTTACTTTTGCGCTTTAGTTTTTAATTACTTTTTGAGTACGAATTACCCCATCACACTTAACAGTACAGATATACAAGCCCTTTTGCAAATGATCAACCGGAATATCCAATACACTACCAACCTGATTAGTGTTATGACTGCTTCGATAAAGCAGCTTTGCATCCAAACTAAGTAAACTTACCTCTACAGCACCTGTACCACTTGATGGCAGAACAATTGTTAATTTCTCATGAAAAGGATTTGGAAACAATTGTAACTCATTTTTAGTTTGAGTAGGTGAAACTGAATTAAGAATCGGAAAAGTAAACTCTATTTTGTCAAATTCAGATTGATAAAAAACGGTTTGTACAGCTATTTTCTTTTCCACTACCAGCGTGTAATCTGTAAAAGTAATTTTACGCACTTCTTTCATGCGATAATCATTGTTTGACCCATTCAATTTCACTATTGAAAAAGATTGAGCGTGCATGTTAAAAGAACACAAGCTAAGTAATACGAGTATCAGAAAACGACACATACATTTATTCATTTGTATTTATTTGATAATTTGTTTAATGCAAAATTAGTGTTATTTAACTGAATACACAACACGTCCTTCCAAAGAATTGCTTTTTAGCGCAAACTTTCCGTTTGCTTTGGTAAGAGTGATGGTGTGTGCTACCTTGTCGGATGGTAGACAAATGGTGCCCGTGGCCGTATTACCAGACGCAAAGACCTTTAGTTCGAGTTTCGACCAGTCCATTTTGTCGGTCGACTGAGCGAGTGCAATGTGTGGAATCACTGCTCCGTCGCGTACCAGGATAATTGCAGGAATTTGACCCGCTTCGATCAGGTGCCATCCTGCGCTATAGCTTTTGCCCGTTTGATAATCAATCCAATTGCCTGTACCTGGCAAATAAACATTACGCGCTGTTCCTTTTTCGAATAGTGGTGCCACCAACATATCTTGTCCAAAGAAGTATTCGTCGTCGACTAACCAAGCTCCAGCATCATCGGGAAACTCGATACACAGCGCACGTACCATGGGTAAACCTGCTTCGGTACAGCGTTTGGCTTGTGCATACACATATGGCATTAGTTTGTATTTCATCTCGGCGCTTTCGCGGAATGCTTTAACAAATGATGGATTGTATAACCAAGGCTCTTTAGGTGGAGCACCATGAGCACGAGAGTGAGACGTTAGGAAACCAAATGGCAACCATCGACGGTACAATTCTTCGGGTGCACTTTGCACAAAGCCTCCTATGTCGTGACTCCAGAACGAAAAACCACTTAAGCCAAACGACAGTCCACCTCGTAGGGTTGCTGCCATACCATTGTCGGTATTTGCCGCATCGCCGCCCCAGTGTAGCGGGTAGCGTTGCGAGCCTGCCCAGGCACTACGAGCCCATATAATGTGTTCGTTGTTGACTTGTTTGGTTACTTCGGCCACGGTTTTGTTGTAGCGCAATGGGTACAAATTGTGTTCGTACAGTCCACCTTTGCCCGAAGCAAACAAGCCATTAAGTGGAGCCGCTTCACCAAAGTCCACCTTGATAGCTCCAACACCCATTTTAAGTAGTCCTGCCAGTTTATCCTGATACCAACGCACGGTAGTTGGATTCGAAAAATCGAGCACAGCATCTTCGTAAGGTAAGCCACCATTTGCATTTTTCACATGCATTCCTTTCTCAATTATTTCATTAAAATACTTGTTTTTAGGCGTAAAATAGGTAAGCTGCCACAATGAAATGTGAAATCCTTTTGCTTTCAGGTCGTCGATCATCTTTTGAGGATTGTTAAAGCGGCTTGGTGCAAACTTGTAATCGCATTGCCAATCGGTTTCGAACCATCCTGTATCGAAGTGAATAACATCCGAAGGTATTTTATTTTCACGCAATTTAGCCGCCACATCGTAACCCTCTTTTTCGGAGAAATAAGTGATGCGACTCATCCACGTACCAAAGGACCAAAGCGGTGGCATGGGCGATTTACCCGTTAGTTCGGTGTATTCGTTGAGTATATTTTTGGGCGAACCAAGAAAGAGAAACATATCGAGCTGCTCGTCGGCCATAAAGAGTTTGGTGGCGCCCACGTAGGTAGCTCCAAAGTCGCACGTAACAGGTGCTGAGGTATGCATAAACACACCGTAGCCACGGCTACTCATGTAAAAAGGCACGGGTTTGTATTGCTGATCGGTTTCGGGGCCTTGTGGGTCGGTTACAAAGAGATTTACTTTCTGTCCCACCTTATTAAGTGACGTGAAGGACTCACCGCAACCCATAATTTTTTCGTTAGGCGAAAGTAAGAACACCGGATTGATGCTGCGTGAGTTATCGACACCACGTTTGATAAAATTAAAAGGCAGTATTTTTACTTGAGTAGTATCGTTGTCGATAGCACGACGGGTGCAAGTAAGCACTTTACCCTTGGCATCCTGCAACACCAAGCGGTAGGGGTTTTCTTCGATAATTAATTTGCCAAAAGCACTACTGTATTGATGTCCATTTTTGAGTTTGGTGTACACCCACGATTGGTCGGACGCTGGATTTTTGGCCAACATAAGCGATTCGGCTTCTTTGAGCTCCACCGGCGAAGTAAGCATACGAATGCGAACGGTAGAAGGCGATACAAACTGTACGCTAAACTTCAGTTTGGGGTTTTGATCGTACTCGGTAGCTGGGAAATCGAGCATGGTTAAGTCTTGCGCCAATATGGTATTGGTATTGAAAGCCTGACGGGTGTAGAGCGACTTTCTTTTCCATTCGATGGTACCTATGCCTGTTTGCGGATTGAAGGTTGCGAGCTTGTCGGCAAAGAAAAAGAGATTGGTGAAGTCGTTGAAATCGGTGCTCATATCCTTAGCCATGTTCATAAGATAAGTAGCGCCGCCATTGATTTGCGTTTGAGCAACTCCAGCAAGCTGAAATACAAAAACCAAAACAAGAGAAGAAATGATTTTTTTAATATTCATAATAAATGTATTAAATTATATTACAAAAATACAGATAAACAAAGATTATCAGTAGTATACTTTTATACTAAATAGCGTATAAAATGATAACAAAGACACTATTTCAACGTAAAATCGCCTGTAATAACTAATAAATAGCATTACAGGCGATGATTGTAAATGGTTTTATAAACGATTAGGCTTGTTCTACTTCTATCACCTTGGTACTTTGTGTTGCAGCTCTTTCAATTACTTTACGAGCAATTTTATATTGACCATAAAGAGTAACATTCATGCTTTTGAATGGCTCCAATAACTTATCCAAATTATCAGATAGAAAAGAATTCACATCCTTAACTTTTTGATTAATTTCATTGGTTGCGTTGGACGTTACGGCTGTAATATTTCGCATAGTTGCACTGCGTTCGGCAAACGAAGCAGCGGTAGTATCAAGCATTTCAACCTCTTCGGCTGTAACACCCCATTTTAACAACTTATCCAAAATTGATTTAGCCGCATTGTAAATACGATTGATACGAATGATAAAGTCTGCTTCACGCAATTTCAGCAAATCAGTTTTACTAATGTCGGTCAACAAACGGAGTTCTTTATCATTTTCGGTAATAGCTACTGCATTCATAGCTGTATTCACCTTAACAATAACTGTACTTAAACTCGCCTTTTCAATCTTTTTCATGCCAGACTCTACATTAGCATCAGCAGATTGAGTTTGACTTAATTTCTGAATCGCCGCAATCTCGCCTTTCAGAAAATGATGACCCGATTTAATTGCCTCAAAATCGGCAAATAACAAAGCGTTTTGATCAAAGTATAGATCAACTGCTTTAAACATTTCAAGAGAATTCAAAAGTTTTCTTGTCATAACAGTAAAATTTAAATGATTAAATTAAAATATAGATATTATAAAAACAGGGACAATTATGGAACAAATGGGAAATTGTATCTACGCATACGCTTACTGCTTCTATCATAGTAATTACTCTATTACAGCTATCACTTACGGCATTTTTACTAACAAATGCTTTATCAGTTGCAATAGATATAAGTGCTAAGACAACAAACATCATTTATTGTATCACACATTCAATTTCGCTTTGGCGAAATGCCGCTCCTAACACATTAAACATCTTCATTAATAATAGCAACGGCATTATTAACAAGTAGAATAGCATCTCTAACAATTCAGCCGCCATATTTAACACATCAGAGCTTACATATTGAATTAGATACGCGATTCTTAACACCACAACGTTAACATCGAATACAACACTGTTAACTCCACTCGAAATAACCGCCATTTTAGTTAACATAGTCAATTGAACAGCAACAAAAAACCCATCTGCAAAGCATATAAATGCTGCAAATGGGTAATAAATATCGATAGATAAACAAGCTAGGCTTGCTCTATACAAATTATTGAAAATAATGAAAAAACAAACAATCATAAAATTACAACTTAACGGTTAATCTAATAGGGAATACAGTACATGGGCAATACGAGACCAACAATACTGGCAAAAGCAAAAAGGAGCAACAATCTTGATTTTTATTTCGAAGAATTGTATACTGTCCCAATAGCCTAAAAATGCAAAGAACCGCTAAATGTAATCAACGCAAACAGAACAGCCTCATAATTAACAGTTCACAGCCACAAAAATAAATAGAAAATTTATTTTATGCAAATAATATTCAAAATAATTTATAAAATTACCACGATCATTACAAACACCAAAGACACTATCTCATAAGTCCGTATACAATTTCATGAAGTAATATATTGAAAGTTTAGATTTGAATGATTCAATTTTTTTTGAACGCTAGGACGCTACAACACAAAGCCGCAAAAGTATTTACTTCGTGTCGTGGCGACTTTGAGTCGTAGCGTTAATAAACATCTCATACAAGTTGTAAGTGGGTTGTTAAAATAACATCTTATGAGACAGTCTCTTTAGCTTTTTAATAGCAATGATATTCATTTATTCAATTATCAATTTCTCCGTTTTACGAACTCCCGCACCATTAAACTTAACCAAATAAACACCTATTGTGAGGTCGGATTTCAACTCAACAACCCCACTAGCAGGAATGAGTTGTTTTGAATGCAATCGACCCGAGATGTCGTACATCAACACGTCTACTTCGGTTTGCAATTTATTTACCGCGAGGTATCTGTTATTTTCTTTTATAACAAACACATTGTTAGCAGCATGCTCGGGATTCGAATCGATGGTTGATTGAATCAAAAAACGATTTTCGGCTTCAGCAGTATTGATAGCAGAAAATGCATACTCACTATTGTTAGCTGTAATGTCGACTATTTTATTGGTACTTAAATCGAACAGATACAACTGTGTGTAATGCTGATCGACATTTAAATGCTGAAATTTCAGTTTGTAATCCAAAATATCGCGTTCGGCTTTGAAGGCAATCACTGTATTTTCGATGGATTTCTTTGAATTAACTTGCAGTCGCTCACCAGCCGTTTCGGTATAGATAAATGCATCAGCATTATTCGTCAACAGCTTGCGACTATCCCAACCATTATCAAAACCATCCGTTCCATGTTCGGCTTCGGCAAAAACCCATGCTTTATCGCCTTCGGCATCGCCTTTTAAAAGAGTAATTTGTGTACCCAACTTATGCGAATCGTCCACTTTAAAGCGCGCCATACTATTTTCGGTACTTACTCCAGCATAATTAAATGCAAGTTCGGCATTATGAGTATTTGCTCGAACTACAAATCCCTGCATGGATGCAATGGTTGATGGTAAGCCATTAAAACCTGCCTGACCTTGTGGCACCGACAGATACTGCGCACGTGCTTCGCCTGCTGTTCCACCATTAGCATCCCAATCGTTCGACGAGCCTGTGTGAAATAAATGCACTGTTGCATCAACACCTTCGCCAAAACTTAAACCTGTAGCTATTTTTAATGCTGCTGTGTATGGATTAGAAACCACATGCTGCCCACTAAACAAACTGTTTGAGCTGCTAACCGAAAGTGGAACCACACGACTTGCATTTTCTAATTCGCCAAAGAAAGTAACAAGTCCAGTAGCACTCGTGCTCTCTTTACGTGAAATTTGATACCCTGCAAAAGGTGTAAGTACCGATGAATTGGTGAGCTGAACCCAGTATTTACCATTCGGTGCCTCTTCGTGATACTGACGCATGTACCATCCATGCAATGTATTAGGCGAAAAGGTTTTAACAGGGACACCCATATACTGCCACACAAAGCCAGAGCTCGTATTTACATCGTTGGGTGTAATGGCTTTGGAATAAAACTCTACATTGGCAAAGGCCTTTTGCGACTGCGGGAAAATAAACGTTCCAGCAGGCTGCGTACTATTGGCCTGAATGAGAATGCGCTCTTTATCCTGATTGGTATTGATTGCACCCGCTACCACCAACGAGGCCGACGGAGCCACAATCAGCTTTTGAGTAGTTTCGTTAGTTAAATCACCAATGGTTCTCTTACCATTAACAATCAAGTTGTTTGCAGCAGCCGAGCCATTGTTTGCAACCGTAGCAAACACCACCGCATCGGCAGCATGGGGCTCATATGCACCCGTCCAGTTGGCCGTATTTGACCAATCGGAACTTACATCGCCCTTCCACATATTGGAATGCTGACTCACAACATCGCCCGAGCCATTTCCTCCAGCAAAAACAGAACCATCATATGTTTCCACCTTGAGCTTGGCAAGTTCGTGCGAGCCTCCACCAATACCACCTGTGTAAGCATTGGCATTAGTATTAACGGTAATAACAAGCTCGTTCGATATATTTACAGGAATGTGTGTTGCACTATTCGCTGTACTTTTCACCATCGCTTTACGTACAATGTAATAATCACCATCGAGTGTAAAAGGAGCTACACCAGCCACAGGTGTATAATCGGCAGCAGTGGCTCCTGCAATATCAATAAACTCACCCTCTGGATCCATTCGATACGCCCATTGATAGCCAGTACCATGAAGCGATACATTTTGTGGCAACTTACCATACACATCACCGCTAAGCTTAGCCCCCGTTTGCCCCATACTAATTGTTTGCGAACCAGATGTTTGTAATGCATTCGCCAACACAAGATTCAGATCCGTAAAACGCATCCGATTATCGCCTGTATTTTCGTAATACTCAATTAAAACAGAGCTAGTACCTGTGAATGAGGCAACCGCATTGAGCAAAGTTTGATAACCACCAGCTGGCTTTGTAATCACCGTCACTCCATCTACTACCATATTGGCATAGTCGTCGGCGCCCAGTGTAAAAACATACAAACCACGTTTTGTAGAATTCATACGGTAGCGTATCGAAAACGTTTCAGTATGAATATATCGAGGACCTTCGGGAGCACTGATAGCATAATTATGATATAAACCACCAAAGTACTGGTCGAAAGTTTCTGCTTCAGTTACTGTTCCGTAATAAGAGGTAAAACCCATACCATCGTACACATGACCCACCCAACTATTGCTACCTGCAATCGATTGATCGCCCGAGGAAATAGCTGGAAAACTCGCAACAACCTCAGCACGAGGACCATCACAACCCGTTGAATTTTCGACAGCCACCCAATACGAAGTTGTTGCCGTCAGGCCTGTAATTTGATATGTTCGATCGGTATAACTTGTACTACGTTTAAGCAAATTTCCACCTGTAGGCGCATCATACCATTTATAAAATTGTCCATTAGTGGCACCATTAGCCGAAAGGGTAACTGGAATCCCCGCAATTACAATTTGAGCACCCGTAGTAGTTGGAGCCGCAGCAAGCGGATTAACGGTCACCGTTGTACTTACACAGTCGGTGGTATTGCACAAGCCTTCGTTTTGCACATAATAGGTAGTAGTGATCAAGGGATTAACAACTAAGGTAGGCCCCGAACCAACTGGAGTACCGCCACAACTACCAGCATACCATTTTAAATCGCCATTATACAGTTTAAATTCTTTAATAATAACATCGGCACCTGAAGTATTCCCATTTACAGGCTTACCAAATAGCAATTGACCTAAACCAGGGCTTTTAGACACAGGAACAGATCCAGTAGCAACGGGTTTACCATCTACATAAAGTGTAAATACATTTCCATTTTTAACTCCAGTAACCGTATACCATTGATTTTGATTAAAACGAAAACTCTCATCAATTCCTACATTACCCGGATCGTGTCGCCAGTGCAAACCATTTGCACTAGGCAAACGCCAAATACCAGGGCTACGATCAGTATCACTCGTAACAAACTGGAATATTGAATTATATCCAGTTGATGGCGACACAGGGAACTTGATCTCAAACGATAATGTATACTTATCGGTATTTAGAATAGAAGTAGAACTAGAAGTATATCTCGCATTTGCCGAAAGACGCAAACCACCATCAACAAAAGTCCCACCAGAACCCGTAAGATTTAATCCGCTACCCGAAGCGTCGTTCGTATTTGAGCTAAAAGGATAATAAGCAGCCATACCACCAGTTGCCACCAAAGTGGTGGGTTCAGCTGGGCAAATAACGCTAGCTGTTGATGAAGCCGCTGTAGGTGCAGCCGTTTGACCATTAACAACTACCGCAACCACATTGGAGCTTGCTGTAGAACAAACACCACTAGTAACCACCGCACGAAAATAAGTAGTAGCTGAAAGTCTAGCTGTTTGATAAGTCGCGTTCGTAGCTCCTGAACCATCAGTTACATTAACCCAATCAGACTGGCCATTAGGCGAACGTTGCCAATAAATAGAGCCAGTGAAACCAGTAAGAGTTAAGGTAGCCTGACCACCCTCACAAATGGTTGAAACAGAAGGCGAAGCTGTACCCCCAACACTGAGCGGCGTAACTGTAATTTCAATAGGGTCAGAGATATTCATTTCGTCGCCCGAAGTAACCACGCGACGAAACCAACGCGTAACTGTAAGTCCTGATGGAAAATTATAATTTTTCGTTGTTTCATTACCCGACGCTTTACCCCAACCCTCATTAGGACCATTTATTGTACTTTGCCACAAATAAGTATATGAGCCAGTACCACCCTGAGGAGTTAAACCCTCCAACATAGCAGGAGTTTCACCGCTACATATAGTTTGCGGATAGCGAATAATATTATTTTTGATGGTAGATGTAGAAGCAAAGGACGCTGACTCCTTAGTCTCGACTGACACCCGACCATCTACTTGTGGTTGTTGATTATTCTCGACTACATCCAAACCATTAATTTGTGCCATTACAGGCGCACACATAGTAAAAGCGAATATAATCAGCTGTATCGTAATTCGTATTCTCATAAAATTATCTTTTTGTCTTCTTAATAATACTTATTCTGCACGTACTCCTCTAAAACCAAAATTATTTAATCGATCTTTGGATACAGTAGTTGCATTAAATCGGTTCGAGACAGTTAGGAAGCTCTTATACGACAAGAAATAACCACCTTTGTAACCCGACCCCTGTGCAGCAGTCACTTCACCTGCATTGCTACCTGGCCAAAAAGCAACATTAGCATGACCATTTTTACTCAATACGCCATTTCCATGCAAACCAGTAAATGCACGCCCTTCAGGCCGTCCTATATTCACTACACGCTCGCGAACATTAGACGACAGATCCATTGCACCATAATATGCAGCACCCGCTGCAGCTCTACCAGCATTGCCTGAAGCAGCAGCAAACATTCCGACACGCGCTACACCCGAAGCCGACATAGCCAAATGTTGCGCATTACCACTACTCGTCGACACATTAGCAACCAACTCATTGTCGGTTCCATTATTTATTAAGGTATAACTACTAGCACTTTCATTAATGGTAGTTGTACCCCAAGCATACTCACCCATTACTGGTTTTCGCACACCACGACATATCTTTTCGAATTCCAACTCGGTCATCGGGCGTAGGCCTGCCCAGTCGAGGTACGCAGCACCATCCATCCACGAGATAAAATTTGCAGCCAAATGCAAACCATCAGCAGCCTCATTAGCAATACCATTCGCATTTAAATCATTATAAAAAGTAATGGGCTTAAGGGCATCAACCGCAGCATCGCATCGTATACCATTTCGCGACTCAACAGTAGCTGTGTTCGACATCACAAAAGGATTGCTAACAGCACTAATTCCGATAGACAAGTTTGTTTCAGTACGATTATTCTGTTGCGTACGCGTTAATGAATTCAGAAAAGCAACATACTGCTGCTGTGTGATTTCGTACTTCATGGCATAAAATGCATTATAACCCTTTGGATAAGCTGCCGGAAGGGTTTGTGTAGACGAAGCATTAAAATCATCTGTATATATATTCGACGGATTCATTCCCAGCGCATTGTTATTCCCCAAATTACCTTTCACATTACCTCCAAGTACAATAACATTTTCATTCGAAATATAAAATGGCTTTAAAGTGGACGATGCATCATGCAGTTCTCCTTTAACGTCAATTACACTACCATCGTTGCCATCGCCTACATAAAATGGAGCCTTGGGCACATACACCATTTCGATGGCATGCACTTGAAAATCGTACATTTTATCAGCAAAAGGATAAGGCGTATTAACGGCAACCTTCACTTCGCTCACTGAAAACACGCCTACACCAGCGCTTGCTCTGTAGATAAATGCACCTGTATATGGGTTATCAGTAACATGATGTGCATCGGATGGATTAAGTAAGGCCGGTTTAATTACAGCTGTTGACGGAGCACTATGATTGGCTGGGTTAAGATAAAGGTGATTCCAACCCGACAATACATCATTTGCACGACGATATTTTATAAACACCCACGCAGCATCGTGATTAGCAGGGCTGTAATTGAGCCGCCATGAATTTTCCCATTGCAAATCGAATTGCAAGTAAGTAATACCAGTTGACTTGACCTGCGACACATCAACTTGCACGTTACGAACTTGCAAATTGTTGGCACTCGCAAACAATGAACTTGTCAGAAACGCTAGAATCAAAAGCGGTTTAAGGAGTGTATAAATTAGACTCTGTGTATGGATATGTAAATGCATTATTAAATGAATTTTGATTGAATAATGTAGAATAGAAAGAATAGCATCAGCAAAACTCTCTATCCTTTATATAATAGAAATAATTAATAACTTCGAACGGCTCTAAAACCACGCGTTTGATAACGCTGTGTTGTACTGAAAAAACTTGCAATGTATCTATCGGAAACACGCATACGCTCTTCAACATGTTCAACAGCTCCCCCTCTAAAGCCACCCTTTTCGTCCTGCACCTCGGCATTTACACTGCCAGGCCATGAACTTTGAGTTGCATTTCCATTAACCGAAACTAGCCCATTGCCATGTACGCCTGTATATGCTCGCCCACTACCAGCACCAAGCATCACTGTGCGCTCCCACAAATTGCCACTCAACTCCATCACGCCATAAAAGCTTGCTCCCGAACTCACACGACCATTGTTTGAGGCATGTGCTGCAAACACACCTACTCTCAATGGATTTGAATACGTATCAGCATACACCGCATTGCCCGCAACTGTACTATAACCCGAGTTAATACGTTCGGACGAAGAGCCTAGGTTTTCGACCGTGAAGGGCACATTGCTCACATACGATGTGCCCCAACTAAATTCATCCGTGATTGCTGCTATAGGGCCACGCGCTGCCTTTTCATATTCCAATTCGGTCATCGGTCGCAACCCAGCCCAATCGGCATAGGCCAACCCATCCGACCAGTTAATGTAATTACATGCTACAGCCAGTCCGTCCGCCTCTTCGCCTCCCACTCCATTACCATTTGCATCGCAATAAAACCTTACCGCAGCATCTGCAGATATGCTCGCATCACATCGTATCGCATTTCGATAGCTCATACTCGAAGTATTGGACATAACAAATCGATTCGAAACCGACGTAACACCTACAGCAAGATTTGTATTGGTACGAGTATTTTGTTGTGTACGCGTTAAAGTATTCAAAAAGTCGACATATTGCTGCTGGCTTAGCTCATATTTCATCGAATAAAAACCATTAAAACCTTTAGGGTAGGCCCCTGGCAGATTTTGTGTTTGCGAGTTATGAAAATCATCAACCCATTCGGCCGACATTCCAACTCTATTGTTTGAACCCAAGTTACCAGCAGCTACACCTCCTAATACAATGGCATTCTCTGAACTGATATAGAATGGCAGTTTGGTATTCGAAGCATCACTAAGCTGTCCTGCAATTTCCGTCTGTGCACCATCGCCCACATAAAAGGCACCTTGCGGCACGTAAACCATTTCGATGGCAAAAACCTTGAACATAACATGCTCTGTATCGAGCACTCCATTATCGCCATAGTTCCAACGAAGTTTGGCTCCCGTATTGACAAAAGTGCCCGAACCTGCACCTGCACGCTGCAAAAACACGCCTAGTACTGGATTAGTAATGGAATGATAAGCAACATTTGGTTGCAACAAACCAGGCACAAACTGCGATACTGTACCTGTGCCCACCGCATTAGCAACATTCGACAAATGTGCATGCTTCCATGTTGCGCCTTGATCAGTACTATATTTTATAAAAACCCAAGCTGCATCGTAATTTGATGGACCATTCGTTACGCGCCATGAATTTTCCCATTGTATATCAAAACGAATATCTCTGTAATTGACAGCCGTATCTTTGGCCGCAACCGCCACATTGCTTATTTTTAGATTATTTGCACCAATTCCCGTACTTACAATTAACAACACAGCAACCATGCCTAGCTGTTTAGCCGGTACTTTCCGACGAACTGCACGTGCAACTAAGAGCTTTAAATACTTACGACCAAATGATTTTGTTAGAAACAAATAACCAGCATACATCATCGACAACAACGACAACACAAGCACATCATTGCCCAAAGGCAATGGATTAAGCAGCTCATCATCTGGATTGTCGGGGTCAATCATGGGCATCTCACTTTGCGAGTTCTTGCGGATGTAATTTGCGCCAAACGCATTATGGTCGTCGAAATTGTAGCTCGACACACTACCCACTGCTACACTTTTAGACTTCGAACTTCCAAGTACAGGCATCGAATAAGAAAAAGTAGGACTCGTAGCCGACTCGCGCTTTGTATGCTGCGTGTAGGGCGCATGAGGCGTAGAGTAGGAGTTAGAAGCAGCCCCAGGCCTTACAGCCGTCGGAAACGACGACGAAAAAGGAGATGAGTGAGCCACACCAACGCTTGGCACCACTGTCGGTGATGCATGCATCTGCTTAGATGCTTTGTTCTGACGACTAACTGTTGCACTAATGTAAGGTGCATTGGGATACATTTCGACTGAGTCGCTCGTATCTGCTTGCGCCGTAAACTCGAGAGCTTCCAAAGCAAAAAGCACAAGCACATAGCTTACAAACATCGAAACAAAAAATAAAACTTTAGATCTCATATAAAAAACTCATGTATTAAAAGCTCAACTCCAACTGCACATTGCAAGTAGAGCGAAGCACATTCAACAATTCAATTCAGTTGGATTTATTGCAAAAAGCTCCCTACATAGCGCCGAAACGCAATGCAATACAGCTAAACAAAAGCCACCAGGCTCCGGCATGTAGCCATAATTCAACAAAAGAAACTGCTAAAACGAAAGATAATCGAGAACCCCAAAATATGAATTGGGCAACAAATACAAATATGATGTAGATGAAAATAAAAAGCAGTCAATCAACAAAATCCACAATTGCAATAAATACAGATGCGTAATCAAACCGCGTGCCAAGATTGGCAACATCAATAAATAATATATTATTTATGAGTAATTTATGATAACTTTAAAAGTGTTTGTTATTTTTTTTAAAGCAAAAAGCCGACTCAATAAGTAGACTTTAACCACTTATTGAATCGGCCAGCACGAGCTTGAAATTTACGTTAAAGATATCTATATGACGTTTACAATCAAAATCAGATAAAGTATTTATTGATAATACGCAGGATCATCCACGAGAAAACTTGCTTTAAACACACAATATGAAATCCACCTCACACGACTAACACACAACTTTATTGGACTAATAACGACCTCACTGTATAACGATTTTTTTTACCTCAGATATCCCATCGCCTTTACAGTTAAACAAATAAACACCTGGTGGTACTTCAGAACCAACCATACGCATACCCATTGGAGCTAATTGGTAATTGGATATATTTTTACCTGAAACATCGTACATCGCAACATGCGTTGGCACTGACGATTTATTAACAACTATATAAGTATCACCAAACTTACTAACAAAAATACTTTCGGAAACAACATCGCCAACAAGCTTAGTTTTAATTACAAAACGCTTTTCGACATCGACAAAATTATCTGCAAAGAATGCATATTCTGAATTACTTGCTGTAACATCAACCACTTTCATATCTTTCAGGTCAATCAAAAACACCTTTTCATACTCTGAATCAATATTTAAGTGAGTAAAACTAAATCTATAATTAACCACACCCTTTTCCGCTTTAAATGAAACACAAGTATTATCTAAATTAGGTTTCGAATTAACCTGTAGCTTTTCACCAACTTCGTGAGCATAGATATAAGCATCCGAATTATTAGACAATAATTTTCTACTATCCAAACCATTATCGAAAGCATCAGTAGAGTTTGATGGTTCGGAGAATACCCACACTTTATCAGCAATAGAATCCTTTTTAAATAAATTAATCAACGTACTTACTTTAGAGCTTTCAGCCTGCTTTATACGTTGTATAGAATTCACATCACTCACTCCAGAATACCTAAAACGGAGAATTGAGTTATTAACATTTGCTTTCACTACAAACCCTTGCATCGAAGCGATTAAGGAAGGTAATCCATTGTTTCCTGCCTGCATTACCGGCACAGCCAAATAATGCGCTCTAGATTCACCAAATCCTGAAACAGCATCCCATTCGTTAGAAGATCCAGTATGATACAAATAGGCCGTAGCCTCAACACCAGAACCAAATTCAAGTCCGGATCCAATACTGATTGCTGCTGTATATGGATTACTCACTACATGTTGGCCTTTAAACACACTCGACGAGTTAGTCACTGTAAGTGGAATGTCTCTATCTCTATTTTCAAGTTCTCCAAAGAAAGTAGCAATACCTGTAGCGCTTGTGCTTAGCTTGCGAGATATTTCGTAACCCTTAAACGATGTAAGCACTGTAGCGTTTGTAACAGGGTGCCACCATTTATTATCGGTATACTCCTCTAAGTACTGACGCATATACCAACCATGCAGGGTATTGGGAGTAAATGTTTTTACAGGTACACCCATATACTGCCATACATATTCGCCGCTAGTTGTAGCTGAATTAGGCGTAATTGCTTTTGAGTAAAATTGTACATTGGCAAATGCTGTTTGCGACTGTGGAAATATAAATGTGCCTCCTACCTGTGTACTCGAAGCCTGTATAAGTATTCTTTCTATGTCGTTTTCGGTATTAATACTACCCTTTACGGTAAGCGAAGTAGCAGGTGCAACAATCAGTTTTTTATTGGTTGTATTATGCAAGTCGCCAATGGTACGCACACCATCCAACACTAAGTCGTTGCTGGCCACCGAACCAAAGTTCGACACATTGGCAAATTCAATGGCATCGCGTGTATAAGGCACATAGCCACCAGTCCAGTTTGCGGCATTGGCCCATGCGGTACTTATATTTCCACGCCACAAGTTTACATGCTGTGCCATAATATCACCTCTACCAGCACCTCCTTGATAGATATTACCAATATATACTTCCTTATTAAGTAACGTTGCATTATGATAGCCATCGCCATTACCCCCAAAATAAGCATTTTGAGTCAATGAAATAGTTACCTGTACTTCGTTCGAAGTATTCGTTGGAGTATAGTTAGCCACACCCGTATTATTCGAACTTGTAACACTCGCTTTACGTACTAAATAATACACACCCTCCGATGTAAAGGGCGCAGTAGACGTATTGGGCGTAAAGCTAGCACTCGTAGCACCCTCAATATTTGTATAAGGTCCACCTAGAGTAGTACTGTAAGCCCATTGATAGCTAGCATTTGACAAACCTGTTGGTAAAGTGCCGAAAGCATCGCCACCGATAGCCAAACCAATACTACCCATAGGCACAGACTGTGTTGTATTTGTGTTTAAGTTATTGGCAAGCAAAAGGGTGAAGGCATTAAAGGATATACGATTTTGAGATGTATTTTCAACATATTCTAACATCAAACCACTTGACCCTGTCAGATTCATTATCGCATTTGCTGCTGATTTATAGGCTCCACTTGGCAAAGACATTACTGTGACGCCATCTACAGTAAGTGACGATTGATCGTCAGAACCTAAAGTAAAACAATAAATTCCTCGCTTAGTTGAATTCATTCTAAATTTAAGCGACATTCCCGAAGTAAAAATAGAACGACTACCTGTTGGTGATGATAAACTTAAACATTCATCATCGACAGTACCAAACGTTTCGTTAAATGACTCTGTCTCTGTTATTGTACCGTAATAGGTACCATAAGTCAAGCCATCATATACATGAGCTATCCAACTATTTGTTGCTGCAGCATTTTGATCTCCATTTGAAGCCGCAGGCATCGTAGCTGTTACCTGCGCACGTGCTCCTTCGCAGCCTGAAGCATTTTGTACAGCTACCCAGTACGAAGTTGTACTTGTCAATGCACCAGTAGTAAACGAATTATCGCTATACGATGAACTTGTTTTGAGTAATGAACCCCCTGAAGATGCGGAATACCATTTATATAGCTGCCCACTAACAGCCCCACTTGCCGATAGTGTAGTCGAAGGGCTTCCCACACATATTTGTGCACCAATAGTAGTTGGGGCGACAGGAAGTGAAATAATCGTAATTTGAATGGCAGGAGAAGTACTTACCGCACAAGTACCAGAGTATACTACACGACGATACCATCTATTAACTGTCAGTGCATATGGCACATTGTAATCCTTCTGATTATCAACTCCGCCAGCTAAACTAAAGCCAGTAGTTGCACTTGCAACACTCGTTTCCCATTGATAGGTATACGAGCCCGTACCGCCAACTGGAGAAGATCCCGTAAGTGCCGCAGGAGTAGTTCCATAGCAAATTGTTTGGGCTGATGAGATTGTATTATTGCTAATTGCATTTTGAACCACTACAACCACTTCATTGGATGTATTGGTGGCCCTATAATTTGAGACGCCAACATTGTTAGCACTTGTAACACTCGCGTTACGTACTAAATAATAAGTACCAGCCGTATTAAATGGAGCACTCGCAGTATTCGGCGTAAAGGTTGCACCAGTTGCTCCCGAAATATTCGTTAAAGCACCACCTGAACTTGTGCTATACGCCCACTGATAAGCACCTGCCGACAGACCTGCTGGTAATGTACCAAAAACATCACCACTAACTGTAGAACCAGTACTACCTATACAAACCGTTTGTGAAGTATTCGTACTTAATGTATTCGACAATACTAGTGTTAATGTAGTAAATTTAGATTCAATAGTACCTGTACTATTATTGTATTCGAAAACCAGATTACTATTACCTGTTAGATTAAACAACACATTGTCAATTGACTCCCAAGGAGCAGTCCAAGCATTTAAAACAGTTACACCATCCACTATTAATCTTCGGCCATTATCTCTACCAAGAAGTGCGGTATATAGTCCTCGCCTATTCGTGGAGTTCATTCTATATCTCACCGATAAATGCTCATTATAGACAGAACGCGAACTACCATTATCCGTAACAGCAAAACACACATCCTGCCCACCAAAAAGCTGGGTAAATGTTTCAGACTGGGTAATAGAACCATAGTAATTATTAAAATTTGAATCACCATACACGTGACCGACCCAACTATTCGTTCCCGCAGTGCTTTGGCTCTGAACACCAAGAGCTGGGTGCGTAGCAGTAACTTGTGTACGCACCCCCTCGCAACCTGACGCATTTCGGATAGCCACCCAGTAAGAAGTAGTAGAAGTTAAAATACCTGTAGTATAGGTATTATCGCTATACGACGAACTAGTTTTGAGTAGTGAACCTCCAGACGATGCCGAATACCAATTATACACTTGGCCATTAACAGCTCCACTTGCCACTAATGTAGTTGATGGACTTCCCACACAAATATCAGACCCTATCGTTGTTGGAGCTGCTGGCAACGAGTTAAGCGTAATGGCATAATTAGCAGAAATGGTTCCAAAACCACATGAATTTACTCCTTTTACAGTAAGATTCCCTGAGGTGGCATTACTTGAAAAAGAAACTGTTACCGCATTTGTACTACCCGTAATGGTTGCACCTGTTCCAGAATATGACCAGCTATAACTTGTAGCATTTGCAATAACCGGCACAGAATATGATACATTGGATGTACCGACACAAACTGAAGCCGTACCTGTAATAGAACCTGCTGCCGAAGGATATGTACAGCCAGCAATAGTAAAGTAACTCGAAGCCGGAAAAATTACGCCCGTAGCAGTATATAAAGTTCCTGAACTATTGGATAGAGCATACTCAGTAGCACCACTACTAAAGTTACCATCGGCATCCACGAGTAATTTATAGCCACCTGTTCCCTCAGCTGGGTAACCACTCAAATCAATTTGGAAGTTGACTGAACCTACCGCCCCTGTGTTTTGCGATTTCCATTTACGCGCCACTACTGAATACAAACCGGAAGTAGTCCATGAGTTAATTGCACCGTTATTATGTCCCCAAACCAATGCCTGACCATTAGTCAATGCTAATCGTGAAGCATCTTCATTAGCAAGTACAAAGTTATTAGTAGTGGCCATAGTTACTTTCGATACCGAAGCACTTGTGCTAGCAGACACTTTTTGGTTCAATGGATAAGTTGCATCTTTGGCTACACCTGCTATATCATTGGCATAGCCGGAAATACTATATATAGTTGTTCCAGCACCATTGATATAATCATGCCCCAAAGTGATACCGTACTTCAATGCTAAATACGTTTCAAGTCTATCTGCATTTGGAACGTCACCAGCAAAAGCCAACACTTCAGCAACACTCCCTGTATAAGGTCTATTTGTATAATAACCACCGATATAGTACTTAGAAACACGAGCTATACCACTTGTTTGATTAACTATTTGCCAGCCATTTGTGTTCGCAAAACCCGCAACACCATTAACTCTACCTGATCCTGAATTCGCCCAATCGTTACCATCTGATCCTGCACCACCACCCCAGGTAGTAACGCCGTTTACCAATCGAATTCCTTTATCATCATTTGTTCCAATAAGCCCCGCATTATATGCATTGGTTGCTGGCAACGAGACAAGAACTAACGATTTAGCAGTAGAAGTATTCACTGTCAGAATTTTTCTATCTACTGCTGAAAAACTTAGCGATGGGTTGAAATTAATTGAATTCGTAACGAGTGATACTGTACCACTTCCAATTCCAATTTCAGTATTATTATTATTACCTGTTTCATCAACCCAAGTTATACCATTGTAAGTAGTTGCACCGTCGGCTTTGAACCAAAAAGGAAAAGCAGGTGCCACTGTGGCAATACTACTATACGCTACAGAGCATGCACCACTTGTAACGACAGCACGGTAATTGGTTGTTGTATTAATTGTGGTAGGTGTGGTGTAAGTAGCTGTCGTTGCACCACTTCCACCTACTACATTTACCCATGCACCACCGTTGGTTTGTTGTTCCCATTGAATTGAGCCAACATAGCCAGTAACAGATACTGTTGTACTTGCTCCTACTGCCACTGTACCACTAGCCGCCGCAGCTGTACCACCAACGCTCACAGGACTAACAGTAATCTCTATTGCAGCAGAAGTATTTGAAACACATCCGCCAGAGTAAACAACTCGTCGATACCATCGTGTCTGAGTCAGCGAAAATGGGATTGTATAATCTTTTGAAGTTTCAACTCCAGATGCGAGACCATTCATGAAACTGTGTCTGTAAAATAAAAATAATTAATTTTGCAGACCGATGAAAAAAGAAGAAGTATCCACCGTATTTAATTACGAAGAATTTGAACAACAAGCCATTCAAGGGC